>CENT01021779.1_pt1 | contig 19294 bp, 15 predicted proteins | sample 530141 | NCBI WGS metagenome assembly CENT01 (sample SAMEA2591074, study PRJEB7988) | marine metagenome | isolation source: saline water (ENVO:00002010), including | reverse complement strand
CACACCTTGAGTCGTGGGCAAAAGTTATCCTCTGAAGCTGAAATCCATCATGCTCAAGTTTGGATACTGGGAAGATAGAGGTGGTGGCCTCTATGACCCTCTAGTGTCTTCAAAGACGTTTAGGAACACACGGTGTTTTGAGACTTGGCTTTCTTCATTTTCTGGTTACACGTTGTAACCTTTGTTGATCCTTTTTAGCGTTGACGCTTGTTGAGGAGTCACAGATTGCTTAGATGAGATTGCGTTCGAACAGGCGTTTATGTTGTCGCTCAGCCAACATCACCTCAACATTATCTCGTTTTATAAAGAGTAAGTTTTGGATTACGTGCGTTTGTAGCCCCGTGCAGAACTTTTCGGGGTTTTTTTCTTCTTGGGGAAATACCCTCTTCTGTTGTGGTCGTTGTCATGCAGCGCAAGCATTTCTTCAAGACTGTAGCCCGTCGGGTCAATACCGTGGCTTTGGAGCAGATGCCGCTGGATGGCCTCAACCGTAGGGTTCCAACGGCCATTTACATTCCATCGCGGGCCGCCTATTCGGCGGATCGTTTCAGCTGTTGTCTCGACTCCCCGCGCGAGCGGCAGAAGGAGTCCGACTTTGACACATGCTATTAAATAAGAAAGGCTGGATCTTCGGTTCATTTAAGAAACTCCTAATGAATCCGCCTACGTTAAAGATAGCATATTTTTTCTGATGGGTAACTACGGCCAGTATTTAAGATTCTGGGATATGTCATCTTTGCGTCTGTTGCCGCGATCTCGCACGGTTGACCCTTCGCGAGGGAAGGTGCGTCTACAACCCCACCAGGATGTCTCGTTCTTGCACGGCTATCCCATGCCTGGTTTCGCTACACTCAGAGAAAGAAGTAATAAGCCTAAACCCAAAGAGTGTGTGATCACCAAGAAGAACAAATGAATCAGCCAAGTAAAAAACAATTTTTTGAATATATGTCTGACACGTTCGGTTATGAGTTTAGTTGTGAGCGTGCTTATGAGTTATTGAAAGATGTAATAAGAGAAGCCAATAACAATCAAGGAACTCTCAAGGAATTTGAAGAGCTGAAAAAATTGAATAAACAAGACAGCAAGATTTACAGAAATTACTTGGCTGAAAAAGGGATTGAAAAAACACCATCAGAAGTCAGGGAACATTTTGCAACCATCGAGTATGGCTTGGAATTTTTTTCCAAAAACAATCAAGCCCACGAGGAGAATTAGACCTTTGATAGCACAGGCACTTCTTCCTACAGACTCGCATTTCTTCAACCTGTGAGGACGTGAAGCGACAGCAAAGTCACTTCTGATTATTGCTATTCACTCCAGAAAGCAGGATACTGCTTGCAGCACTACGCATTAGTTGAAGCAAAGAAACAGAAAGTGAAGAAGAAATGACTCGTCGAGGAAATGGCTATTTAGACGAAGCCACAGAACGTCTCAGAGACGAGCAGGAAAAAGACAGGGACCCTAAAACCGCTTATGAAGATCAGATGTCCGAGGAAAATCAGGATAGCGATCAGTAAGTCGGTACGAGTGAACAGGTGAGAAAGATTTCATAAGATCTTACGACAAACTGAGTCGTTAAGTGTCCGCCCTTCTCTTCTGATAGCAGGTGCCACCAGCCTTTTTGCGAACGATCGACCAGATTTAATCCTTGTTTTTTGATATCGCCCAGTGTCATGTTAGAGGCCATAATGAGTACTGATTCAAATTCCAAATAATTGATTACCCTTAGAACATACGGAACACGACCCTTTTTAATCTGTGAATGACATTTCGATACTGCCCTTTGACGTGACTTCAAATAGTTAATTCGCTGTCCCGTGTTTAACCGAGAGGGCCTTATTAAATTGACCCAAGGCGGTGATAGAAACAGATATCTTCTATACCCAAGGCAAAACGGCTTCTAATAAGCATTCTGCTGAAAGTGAACCCTATTCGACCATCTCTTTTAAATTTCTTAATATCAATTGGTCGTTATCTATTACCATACTTTTCAGCCTTTTTTATTCCTGAGTGCACTTAGTAAATTCGTAGAAAATTAAAGTAATGCTTAAACGAACTCTACGCACTACGCTTAGGCCTATTTCTTCTTGGGTGCGATTGATTTTTAATTTGCTTGCTTTTGATTGGCTCTTCGCGCACCGTCTGGAAAAATCACAGCTGCGAGCTACGGTAGATCGACCTCGTTCATCTTTCCGTATAATGTCCAATCGCATGACAATAACTGGATGGGCTATTAATGACTCTAATAAAGAACCAGCACCCGTCCGCACAAAATTATTAGGGCAGACTTTCACCGCGACGAGAAGTAGGCAAAAAAAAAGTTCTCTTCCCACGGACATGCACGATGTTGACGAGAGAAATTTACGCTTTTCTATTTCGCTAAAAATTCCTTTAGGCGTCCGTAAACTTTCTGTCGAGGCTCAAGATTCTCATCAACAATGGATTGTAATCCGAAATTTTTTTATTTTGGTAATTCCAAAAGTTCGATTTAGGGGTGGGTCTTGGGCTCGTCGATTAAGCTATGGAAAGTTTGTGAAGCAGAAAAATAAAGCTCTCAATAATGTGATTTTTTCTGAAAAGCAAAGACATGCTGCACTCATGATTGAGAAACCTACATTTTCTATCATTATCGTTGCTGATCAAAGTCAACGTGAAATCTTAAAAACACTTGCATCAATCCAAGAACAGCTCTATCAACCACATGAGGTTTTCCTTAGTGGCGATGACCGGTCGCCCATTCAAGGCCACACATTAGAAGCCACTAAATTACGTTGGCTGCAACTCAACAATTTGAAAGAAATCACTGGCAGTCATTGTATATTTATCGAGGCTGGTGATCGGTTGCACGCTCATGCTCTCTATGAATTTGCAAGTGCCATGAATGCTGAACCTGGGAGAGACATTATCTATGCGGATGAGGACACCATCGATGAAAGAGGCTTGTTTAGCAATCCTTTTTTCAAACCTGATTGGAGCCCAGATTATCTGGAAGTCTTCAACTACATGGAATTCCCGTGTTGCTACCGCACAAAGCTAGTAATTCCTGGTTACCAAAATCATTGTCTCTACGATCTTGCATTGAGAAGTACAGAGCAATCAGAGCGTGTTTACCATATTCCAAAAGTCCTCGGTCATCGACACAACTATTCTCAAAAAACTGCCGATCAGACAAAAAAAAATGTTTCTGGCAGTAAGGCTCTTCAGGCTCGACTATCGAGAACTGGGCGAAAAGGCGTTGTTTCATCACATAAAACACATCGAGGATGCTTCTTCATATCCCCACAGCTGACAAGAGAACCACTCTTATCAATTGTCATACCAACAGCAGGAAAGACCCGCAAAGTTCAGGGAAAAGATATAGACCTTTTACCGAATCTTGTCAGCCAAATTTTTGAACTGAGTTCCTATCGTAATAAAGAAGTTATCGTAGTAGACAGTGGGTCACTTTCTAACGAACAAACACAAACCCTACAAAACTATCATTGCAAGATTGTTAGTGATCGTGAACAACAAACAAGCATTGCACGAAAAATTAATATTGGTGCTCGAGAGTCTCATGGAGAATATGTGCTTATCCTGAATGATGACATTGAGGTTCTAACAAGAGATTGGCTTGAAAGAATGCTATGGCATTTTGAGAAACCTAACGTTGGTGTTGTTGGATGTCGATTGGTATACCCCGAAGGAACAATCCAGCATGTAGGGGTAGTTTTTGTTGCCGGTCATCCAGAACATGTTCGTCGACGTAAGGCAGGTGATGAGGGTGGATATTTTTTTAGTAGTTGTGCACCTCGAAACTACATGGCAGTAACTGGCGCCTGCATGATGACACCTCGTAACGTATTTATTGACGCTGGTGGCTACGATGAAGAGTTCCCATTCGACTATAACGACGTTTCTTATTGCCTCACCTTATATAAAAAAGGACTCCGCACCGTGTGTGATAACGGAATTGCTCTAATGCATCTTGAATCGGCATCACGAGCTAGCGAAACAGCTAATTTAGGATCAAATAGGTTCGAGGAACTTTGGGCGGCCGAGGTAGTCACTGATCCATTTTATAACAACCAGTTTCTTAACCTTAGCAAGCCAGCATTTATTTTTGAAAAAAAGAAATGACACACTTAATACGACTACTTATTTTTCATGATTTTCGAAACAGACTATTCAATTGATATTGCGTACTTGCTGCGTGGCAAAGACAACGACTGGGAAAATTGTCTCAATCGATTTATGCGTTCCTATGACCAACATCGAGCAGGATGTAAACATAAACTACATGTAATAATAAAGGGTTTCGAAAACAAATCTGATGAAACACGTATCAGGAAACATCTTTCAGCTCTTGAATGCAATGTAGTACACGTTGACGATGATTCTTTCGACCTTGGCGCATATAGAGCGTGGGCGGAGATAGTATCTGCAAATACGATCTGCCTTCTGAATACAGGCAGTGAAATACTGGCCGATTGCTGGCTTCAAAAACTGTATGAGAATTTCTGTGACCCAAGCGTTGGAATTGTCGGCGCAACTGGGTCGTTTGAAAGCCTCGGTAATGGCTACGATGGATTCCCACATTTCCCCAATCCCCACATTCGATCGAATGCATTTATGCTTCAACGGGATATTTATCTCGAAGCAGCCAAGGGAAGATTATTTCAGACAAAAGAGGATGCATTTCAGTTTGAAAGTGGGAAGACTGGACTGACTCGGATCATCAAAAAGTTAGGGATGAAACCCTACATTGTCGGCCGAAATGGACGTGCTTACTGTGAAAAAACCTGGGCTCTAAGCAATACATTCCGTCAGGGCGGTCAGCATAACCTTTTAATTGGAGACGGACAAACTCGAGGATACGCTTCAAGTCCGTATCATCGGAAAAAAAGTCTTACATTTGCTGCATGGGGAACAACCTGCCCCCTCTACCGATAGAGAGTCATTGCTCGTGTCACGTCTGCGGTACGGAAGTTTGAATGAATGCCGTGGCAATTTAAACATGGATATTATTTTCTTGCTTTTAAAAAACTCTATGAGTTGAAACCTCATTAACTATCACATTGATAAACCTCTTCAACAAAGGATTTCCGAATCCAAAATAAGTTACGGGACTGTCTTTGGAAAACAGAAGCCTCTTTTACGAGCTCCGGCACTTTGTTTTGGGGTGTATCGAGATGCCACATTTTTCCAGCTGCTTCCTGGTTGATAGAAAGAAATCTCTTACAAAGAAGCGGAATCTTTTGGATATATTCACGAGCTGTTTCTGCCGCCATCTCTGGAAGGGAATCACAATTTACAAGTACTTCAAAATACTGGTGAGGAACTGAAACAAGGTGTTCGGGCAACACCAAACGCACCCCTGGAACATCACTCCAACAGTCAGGCTCTTCACCAAAAAAGAATTGAGTGTCCTGCATGTTCCTCCTCAAGAAATAGGTGGCACCTACCCGTACACTTGGAATATCAACAAGAGTCACATTTGTGAGTCCAATCAAATTGCAATAATATGCGAGATATCCCACACCCGCACCTATTTCACAAAGAGGAGCATCTGCGTGAGTCACCATTTCACGAAGACGAATTGCAATATATAAATAGATACAGTCACGATTTGTGAAGTGACCTCTCTGAGTACGTATCGAAAATAACCCTCCCTTGAACGCAGGAAATTTTACCGGAATACCAAGACTTCTCTCAATTTTATCCCAAAGCTCATCTGGGTCTGAGTAGATGACCTCCCCACACCGGTTTTGTTCACGACTCTCAATATGAATCACTCCAAGATATTCTGCTAAAGAGACGAGTGCATCCATATGGAATAACTTAAGGCTCTCACGGTAGTCATTGTCTTTCCTAAGCCTCTCATTCAAGCTAGCACCAGCGAGTTCAATACCTTCACCGAATGGAGTATCGAACATTTTGTTTAGTATCGCTCTCGACTCGGCATTACCCTGCTGCAGTGAACCGAGAAAAGCATTCCGTCTGGGAACGATGAATGAAGTCCAGATATCTTCTCTTCCTGGTTTTTCTTCTTCAGGAATAAGACTACGAATACAGTCAAATAATTGTAAGTCATCCTCACACGATAACGCCGGAGCTTGTTCAATTGTGGCTGCCGAAGAACGATTCGTTACATGGTGTCGTAGATAACCAAGAAATGATGAGGAATGTACTTTATTGTATTCCCTTAGTATTTTCTGGACGTGAGATGATCGAGATTTCTTTTTAAACAAGCTATTTAATCTGATTCTCATTTCTCTAATTCTATTTTCTTATAAATTGGTGAAAAGTCGACGTTCGGATAGCATTGAATAAGTTGATCCACGACTGATGCCGCTGCACTGTCTTTTAGAAACAAATCTCGACCGCGACCAGAAATACCCTTGTTAAAACGAGAAAAAGTTTTTTCCTCTAACGATTTACGTATATCTGCTTGACTAGCATTGATCCCGAAGTTTGATACTAAAGAAGTGATCGTTGATTCTGGATTTTGAAATAGTTGGGAATAAGTCAGAAAAATCGGTGGTTGGATTTCTGGATATTCTTCATTCCAAAGCACCCATGAAAGATAGAAGTTGATGAACCAAGGGGCGGAAGTAATAGTAACCGCATGAATACGAGACAAACTTGATTCATTTAAATCGTTGTACAATCTATCTGACCAGAATCCAATTGGCGACAGTTTCGATTCATTGTTCATGTGATCATCTAATGAGACGAGACAATCCATTAAATCACGAACAAGTACGACAAAGCGTATTGAATACCTTACAGCCAAATCAGCAGTACTTGCATTTAAGCGGACATGATGGTGAGCAATAACATGTCCTCCCCTGGACTTACGAAGAACTTGACGGACAACACCCTCGTCAATTTCTTGCTCCCGGCGTTCACCAATTGGGACAAGCGGTTTTAGCTCGCATGATGGCAATGCAGCCAACTTACGAGTAAGAAATGTCGAACCAGACTTAGGAAAACTTGCAACAACGACTATCTGCGACTGTTTTTTTTTGGCTCGAGTACTTAAGAAATTTTCCAACATAGTTCTTCAATATAGATAATTTATACAGTACTTGAACCATATAGATCCGAGTGAAAATCGCACTAGTGACCGTGTAACGGGAAGCCAGCATACAGAAAGCTATAGCCTAACAGGAAAAAGCAACATTGACGATTTTGTAACAACCATGTTATTCCACATTTGTTTACTGATAAATCCATCCACGAAAAACTTGCTCGCATTATATGAATTATGAACTTTATTGAGACATCTCTTTCAGATTCCTGGCTAATTACACCAGAGCTTCACGCAGACTCTCGTGGTTTTTTCGCACGTTCATGCTGCGGCCATGAGTTTGCCGACCATGGATTGTGGCACGAATGGGTCCAATTCAATATTTCATACAATGAATGTAAAGGAACCCTACGAGGCCTGCACTTCAGTTTACTGACTGTCCATGAAGTCAAACTTGTACGATGCACTGCTGGAGCAATTTTTGACGTAATTGTGGATATTCGTCCAGAATCGCCTTCTTTCGGGCGTTGGTTTGGAACACAACTCACCGCAGAAAATCGGAATGCCCTTTATATACCAATAGGTTTTGCGCACGGGTTTCAAACGCTCACTGATCGATCCGAAGTTTTTTATCAAATGGGTGACTACTATACGCCTGCAGCTTCAAAGGGAATTCGATACAACGATCCAGACATTGGAGTGAAGTGGCCCATCTCTCATAAAATACTGTCTCAAAAGGATGAAGAACTTCCGCTCCTTGAACAGGTCGTTAAATCATACTTATGAAAATTTTTATTACCGGAGGATCTGGTTTTATTGGTCAACGCACGATCAAACACCTACTCGATGGCGGTTCTGAAATAGAACTCTTGGCAGTAACGCGATCTCATGCTATTCGAGGCAACGGCGATACCGATTCACGAATAACTTGGGCTCGCGCAGACATCACAAATTCTATTGAAATGCAGAAGCTTTTAGGTGCTTTTAAACCTGATGTCTGTCTGCATCTTGCATGGTACGCCGAGCCAGGAAAGTACCTGACAAGTCATAAGAATCTCTTAATGATGCAGACCAGCTTGGATCTCATTCAAACAGCAGCGGCTATAGGCTGCAAGCGTTTTGTTGCTGCAGGAACATGCGCCGAGTATACAAATCAGGATCGTCCATTGCTTGAAGAAGACCCTACTGCACCATCCAATCTTTATAGCGCATGCAAACTTGCTGTTTCCCATATTGGCAATGCTCTTGCGAATGAGCATGATATGGCCTTCGTATGGGGACGAGTGTTTTACCTTTTTGGTCCAGGTGAAGATCAGCGAAGAGTCATACCCTCTGTCACACATTCTTTACTTACTAATCAAAAAGTACCTGCTACAAGCGGTGAGCAGGTTCGAGACTTTCTTCATGTCGATGACGTTGCGGCAGCTTTTGTCGCACTCTGTAAAAATAATTCTGAAGGTAAGTACAACATTTCTTCAGGTGATCCTGTCACAATGCGTGCATTGCTTGAAAAAACTGCCCAAATTGTTGGCCGTCCTAATAAGATTCAGTTTGGTTCGCGACCAAAAAATCTCTTTGACCCACCATACATTGTAGGAAATAGCCAACGCCTTCAGAACCTTGGGTGGTCACCTCAGTATTCGCTTTTTGAAGGATTAAGGGATATGGTCTCTTGGTGCCGAAACAATCAGGATCTAGGGAGCTCCTCTGAATGATGACAACATCTAATGATTACCGCATACCATGTCCGTATTGTTCACACGAATCCTTTCTTCTTTCAAAGGCGAAAGACCGAAATCGTAAAATAACAGATCACAGTTTCTCATACTATCGGTGCAAATCATGTGGACTTGTATTCCTTAACCCTGTACCTGATGACATTGATCAGTATTATCCAGATAATTACTATCATATCCCTACGTCTACTGATTTCCTTTCGGAAACCGCGCCGGGCGAGCAACATAAACTTGATCAAATAATACGCTTCAAAGACTCTGGACGTCTTCTCGAAATTGGCCCATCAACGGGCACATTTGCATGGATTTCAAAACAGCATGGTTACGAGGTTCAAACTATTGAAATGGATGCCCAGTGCAGTAACTACCTTAATAATGTAGCTGGCATTCCAACTATCAATACTGCCGACACATGTGGAGCACTTTTTACACTTGATCCCTTTGATGTCATTGTCATGTGGCAGGTCATTGAACACTTGCCATCCCCGTGGGAAACACTGCGATCAGTCTCAGAGAAGGTAAAACTAGGGGGCATAGTTGTACTTGCAGCGCCAAACCCTTCTTCTTTTGGATTTCGTCTTCTTGGCAAGAACTGGCCGCACCTTGATGCACCACGCCACCTACGGCTTATTCCAATGCAACTTCTTGAGCAATGGATGAGCGACCTAGGCTTCATAAAAGAATTCGAAACAACAAATGACCACGCTAGCAAACAATGGAACACATTTAGTTGGTACTATACGTTACGCAATTCAAAATGGTTGGCTTGGATGAGTGATTCGTTATCACAAAAATTTGGCCATTGGATATCAAAACTAGCTTCCCCATGGGAACGCATGGAAGGCAACGGAGCTACGTACACCATGGTTTTTCGAAAGCATAACTAATGACTACGTTTTCTATACTTCTCCCAACTCGCAATCGCCTAAATCTTCTAGATCGTGCAATCCAGACTGTCTTGAGACAGGATTTCCATGATTGGGAAATCATAGTTTCTGACAACTGCTCTGATGAAAATATTCAGCCGTACGTAGCAAATCTTAATGATAGTCGGATTCGGTATCAGAGAACATCGTCCTTCGTACCGGTTACTGAAAATTGGAATCAAGCACTTCAGGCCAGCCAAGGCGATTATGTCATTATGCTTGGTGATGATGACGGACTTCTTGGCGGTTATTTATCGAGGTTAAATACACTCATCCATCAACATAATTCTCCTGACGCTATCTACACAAGCGCCACTCTTTATGCTTATCCAGGTGTAATGCCAAATGAACCAAACGGTTTTCTTCGCCTCTATACCAAGCGACCAATTTTTGATGGGAAAAGAGAACCTTTTCTACTTGATCATCAAAAAGCGATGCACTTCGTCGAGGCCTCACTGCGATTTCAAATATTGTTTGACTACAATATGCAATTCTTCGCAGTAAGCAGACAACTGATTCAACAGACCCGCGATAAAGGCTTGTTTTATCAGTCTCCTTACCCTGATTACTACGCCGCAAATGTTGTTCTCCTCATTGCTAAAAGGCTGCTAGTCGTCCCGGAGCCAATGATTGCAATTGGTATCAGTCCAAAGTCATTTGGCTGTTATTACTTTGGAGGCAAGGAGCAAGAAGGCTCTTCTTTTCTCAATAATCTTTCGGACGATTCTTTTGACGCTGAACTTCGTAAGATCATTCTTCCAGGAACCGATATGAATACATGTTGGTTAGCTGCGATGCAAACACTATCTGAAAACTATCAATTGCCTGTGAAATACTCTCGCTATCGTGAGTTACAAATCAGGTCTATTTTTAGCGGACTCTTTTCAGGAAATGAGTTAGCTGCAACTAAACTTCCAGAATTAAGAAAAAAGCTAACGACATTTGAATTTATTCGATTTTACTTATTTTTTTCCTTGCTCAAACAACTGACACCAAGGCGCAAATGGGCTAAAAAAGCTGGAAAAGTTCTCAAATCTAAACTCTCACATCCACCGTCAGAAATGCCAAATATTGAAGGTGACTTTGAGACCATGCTGGATGTCTATGACAAGTTTAATCCAACAAAAAATTCGACCTGGTAAGAATTTTTATTATCAAAGTAAAGCTGGTTTCTGCGATTACCTTACGCCAGTACTTTTACTTCAGGAATCGGTACAACAAACTTTCCGCCCCATTCTCGAACACCACTCATCTGCTCGATCACTTCGTCTTGTATGTTCCATGGAAGAATCAGCACATAATCTGGCTTAGTCTCCATTATTCGTTCTGGAGAACATATTGGGACATGGGTTCCCGGAAGAAAGCGGTCCTGCTTGTGTGGATTTTTATCAACGACATAGTCAACGAAATCTTCTCGAATTCCACAGTAGTTCAGTAATGTATTTCCTTTTGCTGCTGCTCCGTAGCAAACAACAGAAGATCCTTTTTCCTTTGCCTCAATGAGGAAAGACAAAAGTTTTCTCTTTGTCTCTTGAACCTTTAATTGAAAGTTTGTGTAGGTACGTATTTCATTAATGCCAGCCGTGTCTTCATCAGCCAATACCTTGCTAAAGCTTTCTGTTGGTTGCGGGTTTGCCTTATTGTGCTGTGCATAAATACGCAGAGATCCACCATGAGTTGGGATTTCATCTATGTCAAAAATAGTTAAGCCATGCGAAGAAAAAATTTCTTTTACCGTATGCAAAGAAAGATATGAAAAATGTTCATGGTAAATTGTGTCAAATTGATTAAACCGTATTAATTGCAGCAGATGAGGAAATTCCATCGTAAGCGTGCCATCTTCAGCAAGAAGCACAGCCATACCTTTCACAAAGTCATTAATATCGGGAACGTGTGCTAAAACATTATTCCCAAGTAACAAGTCCGCTTTCGTACCAGCTGCAACAAGTTTCTCAGCAGTCTCGACACCAAAAAACGAAACCAAGGTATTGATCCCTTTTGAGATTGCCACTTCGGCAACATTCTCAGCTGGCTCTATGCCAAGTACTGAAATTCCCTTTTGATGGAAGTACTGAAGGAGATAGCCGTCATTGCTTGCAATTTCTACAACCTGTTTTTTTCCACTCAAACTAAGCCGAGAAGTCATACTCTCGGCATACTCTTTGGCATGCTGAAGCCAGCTTTGAGAGTATGAGGAGAAGTATGCATAGTCCGAAAAAATTTCATTTGGTGCCTGAAACTGTTCCAGTTGAACCAATTTGCACTTATCGCAAACAAGCGCATGCAGTGGAAAGAATGTTTCTGCATGCCTAAGGTTCTCTTCTGAAAGATACGCATTTGAAGGGGGTGACATACCAAGATTACAAAAGGTATGAATAAGTGGTTCACCGCAAAACCTACACACTGGTGATAAAGCTTGATGGGCCATTAAGGTAATTTTCCGGTAAAGTCCGAATTGAGTGATTAAGAGAATACTTATGCTGCATTGAGAACAGACAAAAATCCTGAATTCCCATTCTTTATCAGAGATTCAAAGTTCTTGATGTCTTTCCGGCAATACTCCAGCATCGAAATATCACCTTGATCTTGAGCGCGATACCAATCCACCGTCTTGCTAATTGTTGTACGGAAATCCCATGTTGGATTCCAACCAAGATGGTTGATAGCCTTATCGATCGTGAGACTTAAAAATGAAGTCTCGTGTGGTTGATCAAAATTATCTTGATGCCATTCTCCGGCACCCCAAAGCTTATGAAATAGAGATACGAGGTCACCAACAGTCCGAAGGCCTTCGTTTGCTGGGCCAAAGTTCCAAGCGCTTGCCGCCGAGGCATGTCCCTCCAATAAGAGTGCGGCAATACGAAGATAGCCATGAAGAGGTTCGAGAACATGTTGCCATGGCCGAACTGCGTGGGGATTTCGAATAGTAACGGGCCTATTATCCAAACAACTCCTCACCATATCAGGCACAATACGATCTTTGGCCCAATCACCTCCACCAATGACGTTTCCAGCTCGCGCAGTCGCTATTCCTACTCCATGCTTACCCAATTCTGAAACTGAAAAAAAGGCCTCTCGGTAGCTTGCTGCGACCAACTCTGCAGCTGCCTTACTTGCACTGTAAGGATCATGACCACCGAGTCTGTCAATCTCTCGATAGCCCCAAACTTGTTCCTGATTTTCATAACATTTATCGGTTGTCACAACCACAACAGCACACGGACGGCTCATGGTTCGTACTGCTTCAAGCAAGTTACAGGTACCCATATAATTTGTTTCATGTGTTTCTCGTGGAATCACATAGCTTTCACGCACCAAAGGCTGCGCAGCCAGATGAAAAATCACTTCTGGTTCAGTTTCATGCACGACTCGCGATAGAGCCGAACTATCCCTAATGTCCGCCTGGTGATCTCCATTGAGTAATGACGAAACCCCAGCAGTTGCAAATACTCCATTTTTTTGGTCCGCGGGTAAGCTGTAGCCAGTTACTTCGGCACCTAAGGCATGCAACCAGACACTGAGCCACGCTCCTTTGAATCCCGTATGCCCCGTCACGAGAACGCGCCGGCCTTTGAAATTTTGCAATCCTCTTTGCTGCGGCTTTGAATCCTTAGACGAATCCATAAATACCTCAAGTAGTGCTTGTATAGATGAACTTATGAAAAACTAAGGAAAACTCAGCTGGTATCAGGCTGCTTTTTCGACTTTTGTCCGGAGCGGCAAAACTGCTGGGGATGTAGAATCCTGCCAAACTTTCCAGGGTGCCGCGTCTTTTTTCCACATGGATTCCAGAAGTGTCCAGTCTCGAAATGTATCCATGCATTGCCAGAATCCTTTATGTTCATAGACGCAAAGCTGACCATCACGAGCACAAGACTCGAGTGGTTTTTGTTCTAAAACACAGCCGCTGTCACTTGTGAGATAACGCAAAAAATCTCGCTGGAAACAGAAAAACCCACCATTTACAAGTCCCTGCCCACCCAAAGGTTTTTCGCTAAAAGAAAGAACACTTTCTCCTGCACATTGCAATTCACCAAATTTACTTGGTGGCCTTACGCCAGTAAGCGTAGCCAACTTCCCATGACTTTTGTGAAAATCTACTAACTCTTTAATATTGATATCTGCCACACCGTCACCGTACGTCACAAGAAAAGTTTCATCATCTGAAAAATATGGAGCGGCACGATGCACACGTGCGCCCGTCATTGTATCCTCACCGGTATCAGCCAGCGTAACCTGCCAGCGTTCCTCAATTGCCGCTACCTTATGAATTTCAACGGTACTACTCTTTCCGAGAGTGACTGTAAAATCTGTCATCATCGCATTATAATTAAGAAAATATTCCTTAATCGCTGCTGCTTTGTACCCCAGACACAACACAAACTCCGTAATGCCGTAGTGACTGTAACTCTTCATGATATGCCAAAGAATTGGTCTGCTACCAATCTCTACCATAGGCTTTGGCTTTAATTCAGTATGCTCCCGCAGCCGCGTTCCCTGGCCCCCGCACAATAATATCGCTTTCATCCTACTACCTCAGAATTCATAGCTCGTGCACATCGACAAGCACATTGAATATTTAATTTTTACTTCTTTGAGAAATCGAGCACCTCTATTTCACAAATGAACGAGAAAGTACAGTGATCAGAACGCTCGGGCAACAGCATTTAAACCATAAAAATAGGCTAAATGCTAAATTCCTGAAACCCGTCCAATAACAAGAGATGCTTACTTCTTAGAGATTAAATGACTGAGAAATTCGATCGATATCTCTTTCACCAAGAACGTTATCGCAACCGAGCATTCGATGACGTATTTAATAAAACTAAACGGATAATGTATTCGAAATAGTCTCCCACTCGGACTTTTCTTTGGAGCGCGTAGGTAATCTTTTTAGCCACGGATTAGGAGCGGCATCATAAACAATAAATTACGACCATGAATGTTTTCAATAACAGTCATATTCTGGTAGTAAAGTGCTCTATCACATTCGAAGGAGGCCGGAACTCCCAGAATTGATTTTCATCTAAATCTTATAATTGCATTACTTTGTGTCTTCTCATGGACACGAAAGCAAGCGACCAATGATTCTGCAGAACGGTGATATTATTACGCTGTAATATGGCACATCAAATTGCACGGAATTTAATACTGTAAAACACGCCATCGTAATTCTTGGATTCAAGAACTATTCTTTGCGGTCATTCCAATTACAATGTGTTGCAGAGTCCATCAATTCTAGGCTCTCTGGGCTGCTTGCCATCTGCGGCACAATGTCTCAAGAATGCTGGCGGCACCCGTCTGTATTGTTCGCGATATTCATTAGATAAGGCCGGCGAAAATTGCCAAACTGCCACGACTTCTGAAACACAATTCTTAAAATTCCGATTCTTAAGACTGCCCGCACGCTAGTCTAAAAAGCCTCAACTACATGCCTAGATATATGATTTTGAGAATGGAAAAGTCTTTGACATAACAAAGTCACACAAATGTATTTGTAGATTTTTCTACATAAAAATTCCGGCCCGAGGATGGGAGATGTGACTTAACTAAAGTTAAAAATTATTTCCAGCCGCAATCGATCTTATTGTGCAAGACTAATTCGATCGATGCTATAATTGCCTGGTTTACACGACTCACCGTTCAAACCAAAAAAAGCTTGGTGAACCTTTTCGCAAAGAACAAGAAAGTTGCACCTACAATGAAATAAGAAACTAATCGTCTAAAAGTAGCTTTAAATGGATAGCAACGTTTTTCCATGTTCTTAACGTCGCCTGTGAAATATTTTTCTCTCGACCCTTTCGGTAGTCTTCGTTTAACACTGCTTTTTTTATTGCTTGTGCCCACTCGTTGATGTTCTCGGGCGCAACATAGTCAACAAAATCACCACATACTTCCGGCAATGAAGAGGACAAGGAAACAACACTGTATTTTCCAAACCATGCCGCTTCGCCAACAGGCAATCCCCAGCCTTCGACCAGGCTTGGATAAACAAGAAAAAGGCATTTCTGATAGAGCGCTGCCAAATCAGCGTCAGTTGCCTGCGGAATAATTGTTACCACCTGCTGCAATGCCGTATCTGATTGTAGAAAATCTTGAAAAGGCTTGATCTTCCAGCCATATTTTCCGGCAAATACGAGCTGTGGTGTCTTGTCTCCAAGTTCCTTTAATAATCGTTGCCAGACTTTGAGAAGTAAAATTCCGTTCTTTCTAACTTCAATCGTTCCTACACAGAGAACAAATGGAATTTGAATTTCTTCTAGGCATTCTGAACGAGATAATTCACAGGACTGTTCATTCTGTTGATACCCTTCGAATTCGTGTGCTAACGGCCAAGCCTTGATGGGCACTTCACTATTAAAATCACCTAGACAGTCGAATAAATCTTTTTTGGTTGCCTCAGAAATACAGATGTATTGCGTTGCAAAAGATTGTGAACGCTTTAAGAAGGCATTAAAATTTTTAGCCAAACTATCGGTACAGTATTGCGGGTAACGAAATGGAATAAGGTCATAGATGACTTGCGACACTCGTCCTCCACGTTTGGAATGCTGTCGTGCCATATTTTCAATCGCAGACGTATTCCAATTTGTTCCGATCATCACAAAATGATCATTATCTTCAGGGCTAGATAGTGTCCATGCCTCAATTTGTTTTTGCTCATGATCATTGTTTTTTGACAATGGAGCTAAATTCATGAGTGCTCGTGCATAAACTGGGCACAGACGCCCCAGAATTAAAAGCTTGGCTTTTTGTAGCATTCGCACGATCGATTTTTTTTTATATTTTGCTAATTCCTCATAAAATTCACGCGTAGTAAATGCTGCATTTGGTTTTTCTACACCAAGTTTAATTAGCATTCGAGACGCGTTATATGCTTCATCAGAAAAGAGATCCGAGGCTCTGCATACCTTTATCACGGCCTCTCGCTTGATACTGTATGCGCAGAGAATATCATCTTTTTCTCTCTTTGATGACAAATGACGAAGCACACTTACTTGTACGCGCTGGATTCCCGAAACGGCACCATTTCTTCTTGCGTACTCCACTAAATCAGTGATATCAAAATAGTACTTCATTATCTCATTTAAATAATCATTTTAAGACTGTCTCACTGTGGAGACACACTAATGAACAGCTCGTCTTCCTAACAGACAATGCTGAAGTATAAATGATAATAAGAACAAATATCAGATGGAGGACAATCATAGAAGACGTCTGTTAGTTTTCCAAATCAGCCCAAATCGCTATTTCAATCGGCTTCGTTTGGTTGTCTATAACAGTCACTTGAAGACCACTCGTGCTGTAGTCGGCGTACCGACGCGGAACAGTATGCCCATGTGAATGATCTCTTTTTGCCAAATCTTCAGTCAAGACAATCTGGACAATGACAACCTCATAGGTTCCAACTGGCAAACCAATTTTCCCATTTATATTTGTTGGATGAAACACACCCCGATTGTTCACTCGGCTGGCGAAGCACGTGCCATCTGTAATGTTACGAAATTCGATACTGCCAGAGGTAAGACATGACCCATTCTGAAACCATCGTATTCACATGTATCGGCCAAAAAAGCTTCCCCCGATATACCTGATGCATCATATAAGACGTTTGTTTCTGATACTATTTCAAGCGGAATCACTCGCCCATCTAACTTTTAAAAACGTAAGGCCAGCGGAGTGTTTGAGTTGAAGACCAAGAACAAAAAGTTACGCTTTACTTTTCGGTTAACGCTAACAACTATTTTTCTCACTCTGTTAGCTTTATCCTCACTTGCAATCGGCTTTACTTCTTTTCTTTTTGGGCGTCAAAATGCTTCTGACTTGTCTGCACAAATCATTGAGCAAACGTCAAATCGAATTGATCTTCGGATTCGATCGCTGCTAGATGTTGCCCTGTCTCACAGCAAGATCAATGAGAATCTCATCAACGCAGGTCTGCTGCGTCTTACGGAAGCGCGACACAGTGAACTACTAACTTCAAAAGACTTTCCAGCAGTTTCGTCTTATTTCCTTGAAGTGATGAAGGTTCATAAAGAACTTGCATACCTTTCACTTGCAATCGAGGACACAGGTGAATATTGCATGCTTGAACGAAAGCAAGAGAACATCACCAGTCGTCGTTTTATACGCAACGCCGACAACCTTATTGAGATACATGACTATGAGTATCACCACGACGGTGAAGTGACGCATCGTGTCTCAGAATATAACGGTTACGATCCACGAAAACGTCCTTGGTACGTTGCTGCAAAGGAGGCTGGTAAACAAACTTGGCCTGACAGCTTTGTTTTCTGGGGAACGAATGAAGTCAGTACCACTCCCGGTAAAACATGCGCAACACCAATTTATTCAGAGGGCAGACTGCAATATGTCTTAACTGCTGACTTCGAATTACGAGACCTTTCTAATTTCCTGAAGAATAAAATCCACGTTGGCAATTCTGGAAGAGGCAGGCCTTTTATTATTGAGCAACGAGCAGATGGCACTCGGCGTGTTGTCGCTCACCCTCGGGCTGAAATCTTGACAGAGATGACGAAGCCACCGGAACAGGATGGCGAGACAATACTTACAGTCGTCCCAGGACAGGACCTTCAGCCAACCTTGGTGCCTATCGAAAACTTCCCTGATACCGTTGTCCGGGCTTTTGCAAAGAATATTCCTGACTCTTTTTCAAATGAAGAACGTGTGGTCTCACTTTCATTCAATGTCGGGAATGAGCATTTTATTGGAAGTTATCAGAGGCTTCGTGGCTCCAATTACCCAGATTGGATCACGTGCATGGTAATGCCAACGTCTGATGTGCTGGGTTCCGTGCAACGCAATAATCTTGTCAATCTTATAATCGGCTTGACTGCCTTTGCCTTGACTTCATTAATGTGCATCCTTTTGTCGACACGAATTTCAAGCCCTCTCCGCAATGTTGCAAGCGAAAACGAACGGATTGGAACATTTGATTTGACAGCCAACCCAGTTGGACGCAGCCACATAACAGAAGTCGACCAGCTTCTTGTTGCGACAGAGTCAATGAAAAAAAGTCTCCGATCATTTGCAAAATATGTACCCACAGAACTTGTGCGTGAATTGGTATCTTCACAAAATGAGGCTCAACTCGGTGGACAAAGAGCTACGCTTACGGTTTATTTTTCTGACATCCAAGACTTTACTTCGATAGCTGAAAAACTTTCTGCCGAAGATCTCGTTGACCACTTAGAGGATTACTTAACCGCGATGAGTGAACAAATCACTCATGATCACGGCACAATTGATAAATATATTGGTGATGCAGTTATGGCATTTTGGGGAGCACCCATCCCCAACAAAAATCATGCGGCCGATGCGTGTCGGGCTGCTTTGGCAAACCAAGATAAACTACAAGAACTCTGCAAAACGTGGCGTGGCCAGGGCAAGCCGGAACTATGGACCCGTATCGGTATAAGTTCTGGAGAACTTGTCATCGGAAACATGGGGAGTGAAGAGCGGCTCAACTACACCGTCATCGGGAATCCCGTCAATCTTGCCAGTCGGCTCGAAAGCCTGAATAAGGTTTACGGAACCAAAATCATTATCAGCCAAAATACTAAGGAACTTATTTCAGATGTTTTTGTTGTTCGTCCCCT
>CENT01045996.1_pt1 | contig 19320 bp, 16 predicted proteins | sample 530141 | NCBI WGS metagenome assembly CENT01 (sample SAMEA2591074, study PRJEB7988) | marine metagenome | isolation source: saline water (ENVO:00002010), including | reverse complement strand
AAGAATAAGTATGAAGAAGATCTTGTTTTCCATTCACTTTGTAGATATATGTTAAAAAAGAGCGAGTACCCTATATATAGTGCAAGGTTACTCCAAATTTCAGAAATTGACGTAAATAGTCATTTAAAATCAATAGGTTTAGTTCAATTATATGGCAAAATCACTGGTCATAGTCGAGTCACCAGCCAAAGCAAAAACGATAAATAAATATCTTGGTAAAGATTTTATCGTAAAAAGTTCGGTTGGCCATGTTCGGGATCTTCCAACGAAGGCTTTAGGTAACGTAGAGCCTAAAATACCGGCTAAAGAACTCAAAACATACAGCGACGAAGCACGTCAGGAATACCTTCGCCGCCATGAATATTTAAAACTTGTAGATAGAATGGGCGTCGACCCTGAAAAGAATTGGCATGCTCATTATCAAGTGCTGCAAGGTAAAGAAAAAGTTGTTAATGAATTAAAAAAATTGGCTAAAGATGCCGACACCATCTATCTCGCAACGGATTTGGACCGAGAAGGAGAGGCCATTGCTTGGCATCTACAAGAATTACTCGGCAGCAAAGGCAAAACCTACCAGCGTGTGGTGTTTAACGAAATCACAAAAAATGCTATTCAGGATGCGTTCTCTGCGCCTGGTGAACTTAATATCTCTCGCGTTAATGCGCAGCAAGCACGACGGTTTCTCGATAGAGTCGTTGGTTTCATGGTATCGCCACTACTTTGGAAAAAAGTAGCCCGAGGATTGTCTGCAGGCCGCGTTCAGTCTGTTGCAGTGCGTTTGGTGGTAGAGCGTGAGCGAGAGATTAAAGCGTTTGTTCCCGAAGAGTTTTGGGATATTCACGCAGACCTTACCAGCAAGGAACAAGCCGCGCTAAAAATGCTTGTAGCCAAGTATCAGGGCAGTGCATTTAAGCCAAAAAATAAAGACGATGCAGATAAGGCATTAGCCGATTTAAAAGGTGCAGATTACACCGTTGAAAGTCGAGAGTCTAAGCCTACGTCAAGCCGTCCCTCTGCGCCATTTATTACATCAACCCTTCAGCAGGCGGCGAGCACTCGTTTAGGCTTTGGCGTTAAGAAAACCATGATGATGGCTCAGCGTCTTTATGAGGCTGGGTACATCACGTATATGCGTACTGACTCAACCAACTTAAGTCAAGAAGCGGTTGAAAGTGCAAGGGCGTATATTACCGATAATTTCGGTGATAAATATTTACCCGATTCTGCCATACGCTACGGCAGTAAAGAGGGTGCACAAGAAGCTCACGAAGCTATTCGTCCTTCAAACGTGACCATAAGTGCGGCAAGCTTAGGCGATATGGAGCGTGATGCTCAGCGTCTTTACGAGCTAATTTGGCGTCAATTCCTAGCCTGTCAAATGACGCCTGCTAAATACGATGCAACAACGATTAAAGTGGTTGCGGCGGATTATGAACTCACCGCAAAAGGCCGAGTGCTTAAATTTGACGGTTGGACACGTGTTCAACCTCAGTTGCGCAAAAAAGGTGACGATGAATTATTGCTACCTGACGTGCAAAAGGGCGATTCACTTACGCTAAACGAGTTAGATCCAAAGCAGCATTTCACTAAGCCTGTAGCTCGCTTTAACGAAGCTTCCTTGGTAAAAGAGCTTGAAAAACGTGGCATTGGCCGTCCTTCGACTTACGCCAGTATTATCTCGACTATTCAAGATCGCGGTTATGTAAGACTAGATAATAAGCGCTTCTACGCTGAAAAAATGGGCGAGATAGTGAACGATCGATTGATGGAAAACTTCGACGATTTGATGAGCTTCGACTTTACCGCGAATATGGAGCAGCACTTAGATGATATTGCCGAAGGGAATAAAAATTGGAAGGACGTACTTAACGACTTTTACAGTGACTTCTACGGTAAATTGTTAAACGCTGAAAAAGACCCAGAAGACGGCGGTATGCGCCTAAACCAGGCTATTCCTGCTGGCATAGAGTGTGAGAAGTGCGGCCGTGAAATGAACGTTAGAACTGCCTCCACAGGGGTCTTTTTAGGATGCTCAGGCTACAATCTGCCACCTAAAGAACGCTGTACCAACACCATGAACCTAACATCGGGTGATGAGGTGGTTAAGGTTGATGACGAGGAAGAGTTAGAAACCGAAGCACTGCGCTCTAAAAAGCGTTGTGCTAAATGCGGCACAGCGATGGATAGCTATCTTGTGGATGAGACAAGAAAGCTTCACGTGTGTGGCAACACGCCTACCTGTGACGGCACGGTTGTTGAAACCGGCACCTTTAAAATAAAAGGCTACGACGGCCCTATCATTGAATGCGATAAATGCAGCAGTGATATGGAGCTGAAAAACGGTCGATTTGGCAAATACTTTGGTTGTACTAACGAAGAATGCAAAAACACCCGTAAGTTGCTTCGAAATGGTGAAGCAGCTCCACCTAAAGAAGATCCGGTGGATTTACCGGAACTTCCGTGCGAAAAAACCGACGCACACTTTATGCTACGTGACGGTGCTTCAGGTATCTTCTTGGCAGCCCACAACTTCCCTAAATCAAGAGAAACTCGTGCGCCTAAAGTTCACGAACTTGCTCGCTTCAGAGACCGTATATCGCCTAAGTTCTATTATCTTGCCGATGCGCCAGCTAAAGATTCAGACGGAAACGAGACTATTGTTCGTTACAGCCGTAAGACTAAGCAGCAGTACGTAATGAGTGAGAATGCAGAGGGCAAAGCTACCGGATGGTCGGCGTGGTATGAGAGCGGCAAATGGCAAGAGCAGACCCCGAAAAAGCCAGCGGCAAAGAAGCCAGCGGCAAAATCTAAAGCCAAAAAGAAGTAACTTAATAGGTAATTGAACGAAATATGGCCTCTTTACAAGACCAACTTTTAAAAGCGGGATTAGCGGATAAAGGCACGGCTAAAAAAGCCCGTGCTGAAAAGCGTAAAAAGCAGAAACAGAAGAAGCCAGTAGTGGATGAAGCCACTCTGGCTGCTCAAAAAGCAGCAGAAGAGAAAAAGGAACGTTCTCGAGAGCTGAACCAGCTTCAGCAAAACGAACGAGAGAAACGCTCGATTGTCGCTCAGGTGAAGCAGCTTATTGAAACCAATAAGCAAGCGCGTAAAGGCGATATGGTGCTCAATTTCACCCACGATAATGTTGTGAAACGTATGTACGTGAACGCAGACATTCATCGTCAGGTAACTAAAGGTCGTTTAACCGTCGTGTTACTTGATGATGCGTACGAGCTAGTGCCTACGCCTGTGGCAGATAAAATAGCCCAGCGCGACGATAGCTTTATTGTTTACCGAGCTGATTTAGATAAAAGCGGCACCGACGGTAAAGATGAAGCAGAAGACGATTGGTATGCAGACTACGACATTCCTGATGATTTAACGTGGTAAATGGTTTGGTGATTACTTGGCAACTGTGTTCGTTCAATGAATTAACGACTAATCAACTCTTCGACTTGTTAAAGTTGAGAGTTGATGTGTTTGTGGTTGAGCAAACCTGTCCGTACCCTGAACTTGACGAAAAAGACAGGCACCCTGACACTCGGCACCTTATGGGGTTTGTTGATGGTGTCTTAGTTGCTTGTGCGAGGCTGCTGTCTAAGGGTGTTAGCTTTCCGTCAGTCAGTATTGGGCGAATTGCAACGCATAAAGACTTTCGTGGTAAAGGGGCAGGTAAAACGTTAGTGAGTAAAGCGATAGCAGAGTGTGAAATGCTGTGGCCTAATGAAGCTATTGAGATAGGCGCACAAGAGTATCTTTTGTCTTTCTATGAAAGCTTTGGTTTTGTTTCTTCATCGCCCATGTATTTGGAAGATGATATCCCTCATGTGGATATGAAAAGAGCGTAAATCGCATCCGCTAGAACAATGCTTTCAATCCCCCAGTGCTTTCAACCCCTCAATGCATCAAGCTTTTTGAGTCTATTCAGTCATTTCAACTGCCACATAAGCTTAAAGGCTAGTGTCGGCATTCGCCCTGGGGCAATGACAATAAACCGTTAGTCAGTTTTAGCGAGGATCCACTTGGATTCTTTTAGTTAGCCGGCAGAAGGTTGAAAGTATTAATGGCGAAAGTAGGAGGGCAGAGAAGAAGGGCAAAGGTTTTTTTAATCTTCTGTTCATTTTCTTTTAATGAGGCGTAAAAGGTTTCGTTATAATTTTTCTCTACTATTGGAAGGGTAGCAAGTGCAGTTGCCCTGTTGCTTAAAGGACATCAGGGATGTCGGCGGAATATCTTGGGTTAAGGATTTGATGTGTGTGCCAATGATAAACCGCGTTAACGACAAAACCGCCACTATCGCTACAACTATGCCCAACGTTGTCCCTTCGTTGGGCTTTTTCTATTTGCGGTTTTATTTAACCGTTAACCGATAACCATTTCCACGCAATGTTTCTATTGAAATTGAGTCATTGGCGTTGAGCTTTTGCCTCAGTCGACTGATGTATACATCCACAACGTTGGTGAGTGGATCGCTATGGCTTTTCCAAACTCGACTCAGTATTCGTTCTCGTGAGAGCACTTTCTCCGCATTTTCAGCAAAGTAATACAAGGTGTCATATTCTAGCTTTGTTAGTGATAGCTCATCGCCGCACAAGGTAACAATTCTAGAATCTTTATCAATTTGCAAAGGGCCCACTGTTAAACTGTCGTCCACAGTTGCCGCACCCGCTCTGCGTTTTAGTGCAGTGATACGCGCTAATAATTCGTCAAAGTCGAAAGGTTTACACAAATAGTCATCAGCACCTAAAGTAAGGCCGTTAACGCGCTCTTTCACGTCATCCACGGCAGTCAGTAGCAATACCATTGGTGCATTTGGCATCGCCTTTATCGTGGGTAAAAGCTCAACGCTGTCCTCATCGCCAAACATTCTATCTAGCACAGCAATACTTGGCGATTCTTGCCGAATTCGTGTAATTAAATTGTGTAAGGTACTCTCTTCTACGCATTGATATCCCTCGGCGCTGAGACCGCGAGATAAAAATCGTAATAGAGGTGCCTCGTCGTCGGCAATTAAAATTTTCATTATAAGTTGTTCTCTTTTTTGTTTATCCGCTGGCAGCCCTAAAAGCTGGCGCTAGCGTTAATGCGAAGCAGGCTTTTTCAAGGATAATGTAAAGACAGACCCCTTTGATAGCTCTGAGCGTGCAGTTAGTGTACCGCCGTGCGCCTCAGCAATGGCCTTTGCAATTGAAAGGCCTAGGCCCATGCCATCTCCCTGTCGCTTAAGGCGAACAAAGCGTTCAAAAATATGTTCTAAGTCCGATGAGGAAATACCGTCGCTGGTATCCATAATATTAATACGTATCCAGTTATTATCATCGTCTAGTGCTACTATAATGGGGGCGCCGGGTGAAGAATATTTGTTAGCATTTTCAATCAAAATGGTTAATGCCTGAATGATCCGCTCTTTGTCTATAACAACACTCTGGTTGTGTTGAAGTTGGCTCTGAAAAGTAATGTCACGTGTTTTAATCACTTTCTGCCACTTTGTCACTTGCTCAGAAAGTTCGCTCTCGAGAGTGCACTGAGCAACGTCTAATGTAAATTCGTGCATTTCCGCCCTTGCCAATAAAAGCAGATCGTCAACTAGCTTACTGAGCTTTACAGATTGCTCTAAAATGGTGTTAAGCGTTTCTTGGTAAATTTCCACAGTAGCGGTTTGCTGGCGAAGGGTTACTTGCGCTTCTCCTCGAATAATAGTGAGAGGGGTGCGCAACTCATGACTGACATCCGCCATAAATTGACGACGTTTAGTATCGAGTTGCGTCAGCTTGTTATTGACTTCCTGCAGTGCCCGCGTTCGTGTTTCAACCTCATACTCAAGTTGCTTTCGGTGTGCAGATGCTTTGTCTTCATGGGCGCCAAGCCGCACAATCATAGAATTAAACGCTTTAACCAAATCGGTAAATTCGCTATCGAGAGTTTCTGGTAGCCGATAGTGATAGTTACCTGAGGCAATAGCGTCTGTTCCCGTTCGAATAACAGTGAGCGGATGATACAACGCATTAAATAGCCAATAGCAACCTAGTAGGATAAACGGGCATGTTATGGCACCTAAAATAATGGTAAACCAAACAATACTGGTATTGAGTGTATCTATACTTGAATTAATACCCGACACCACACTGCTTTGGCGCACTACAGCGGCATTAATGGCTTCACGAAATTGATTATCAATGGTGCTTTCAAGCAGCGTATGCAGTCTTTCTTGCTCTTTTAATGGAGTACTATCATTGCGGGCGGCTATAGAGCGAAATTCGTCGACAATACTGCCAATCAATGCCTCTAGTTCGTCAGTGTCTTCAACACTTCCCTGAGTTGCGTCAAGGCCAAGCGCGTCACGCTGAGCAAGCTCAAATTGTTTTATTCTTGCTATAGATTGGTCAATTCTTTCCTGTTTATTTCTTACGTTTGCTTGGTTCGCACTTTTTCCGAAGATAAGTTCATCAGTCAGTTGTTTAAATAGTCGGTAAGATGTACTGGAAAGCTGCTGATGTTCAGACAATAAGGACTGAGCCAGCTGACTTTGTTCTAAATTGGTTCGCGTAAGATGTGCAGTTACCGCAGCGCTAGCAAGAGCGATGAATAGAATAAAGGTAGAGAGAAGGCCAAAAAGATATAGTTTGCGTTTGTACATAAGATCAGTGAACTTCCGATAGTTATAGCTATTACGTTAGGTTATTGTAAATTGGTCACTTATAAACCTAGTAATAACAAATATTGCTATCCCAAGTATCGCTATCAAAAGTATCGCTACCCCAAGTATTGCTATCAAAAGTATCGCTACCCCAAGTATCGCTATCAAAAGCATTTGGAAATAGACCCGTATTCTAACTAGAGCTGCCTTTTAGCATTGATAACGCGATAGAAGTTTGATGTTGTAGCGCTTTATCAATCTTCCAATGTTGTGGACTCCACCCTGCTAAAAATCGATGAAAGTCAGCACAAGCGATGGGGTAGAGTGTACGCCACTCTTTGATGAGTAGAGGTATTTCAGATTTTTCTAGTGCTGTTGGCGGCGCAGATTCGTATGCTTGAGAACCCACTGAGCAGCGCTGGTGTAAGGCTAACGCTAGCGCTTTAAAATAAACCTCTAAGCAGTGCTCAGAGTATGTTACTTGGTCATCTTCACTTAGCGCGCTCCCTAAAAAATACGCTACATCTTTTACACCTACACCAAATCCAACGTATTGAAAGTCTACTGCCGCGCAAGACTGAAAATCAGGTGTAAAACAAAAGTTGGCGACCTTAGCATCACCATGCACCAGGGTTTGGTATTTAGCGTTGTTAAGCACGCTGTCTATTTTGCTTGCGCTATCTTTTAATTGGCAGGGAGTCATGGCTTGGTATTCATCTTCACGGGTTTTTAAATGCCAATAGGTACCCGTATCCCAAAGCAATACATTATTAGTTTGAAAATACGATTTTGTGTGAATAAAGCGACTGTGAAATTCAGCCAACCAGGTAAGCACTACCTCGGCCTGCGCCACTGTCAGTCCGAGGGTTGTTTGCGTAAAACCTAACTTTCCAAGGTCTTCCATGACTAATAACGTGCTGTCACCGTCCTTCGCGGCTGCGATACAGCGAGGGGTTTTACAGCGTTCGTTGGTAAAAGGTTGAGCATACTGGTAAAAACTGTTTTCAATAGCAAATGAGCGCAGCTTTCTGTTATGGCCAGTATCACCGTTCCAGCCTCGAGGGTGTTTGTGAGTTGCAGGTGTCACCGCGCATTTCACCACCGCAGATAAAGGCGCTGCAAGGTGACTGTTTCTAGCAGGTTGCAGGGCTGCCCGAAAGCAGGCGCCATAGCCGCTCCATAGTGTTTGAATGAGCGACGTCTCAATTGCGTTTGCCTGACAATGTTGTTCTAGCCAAGATACGAAGTGTGGGTTAACGGGGTGACTCATCGCTTAGCTCCTCATTTTTATGACTTATTTTAGGACGAGAGGCATAAAAAAGCCGCTTAAAACAGCGGCTTTCATTATTAGAGACGTTTTATCTCAAAGGTTGTAGCAAACGCTTAATCTACGCTGCCTGGCAGTGTAGTAGGAGCAGATGCTCGCGCTGATACCTGAGCCATGTTTGCAGTTTTACCGCAAACCGTTACAGCGGGGCGAGAATCATCTGACTTCGCTGTAAGCTTCACATCGACAAACTCATCGTCAACAGACGCTGGGGTTGTCATTGGGTGAGACGCTCTGCGTTTTCCTGTTCCGCTTGCACCTAGTGCCGATGCTGGCTTGTCAGCCTTTTTAGCTGTTGCAGATACTACAGGCTTTTCATCGGCTACAGGCTTAGAAGGCGCTGAAGGCTCTTTATTCGCTGAAGGCTCTTTACCCGCTGAAGGCTCCTTCCCCGCTGAAGGCTCCTTACCCGCTGAAGGCTCTTCAACCACTGCTGGCTTGTCTTCAGCTACAGACTGCTTGGCTGCAGGTGCTTCTGCTGCCTCAGTAGCTTCCTCAGCTAAGTTTATTTCAACTTGCTTTGGTGCTGCTGTTTCAGCGCTATCTTGTTGAGCCGCTTTTACAGGCGCTTCTTCAGTACCACTTGCTTTTGCTGCTTCATCTGCTTGCGGGGCTGCCTCGAACTGCAATTCATCTTGAACCGCTTCAACACTTGGCGCTGCCGCTGATTCTTTCGCTAGCTCTTCAGACTGAACAGAAGCGTCAGCAACAGGCGCTTTAGTCTCTTCAACGGTTGACGTTGTTTGCTCAGCAGTTGCAGTTACCGCTTCTTTAATGCCATCCGGTTGTGCATTTGTTGACTGCACTTCTGAAGAGAGCACGCCAGGTTGTGTAGCCTGCGTTTCATCAACGTTTACTGGCGCAGTATTATTATGATTGTCGTTACTACTCTCGGTAGTTCCTTCCTCATTTTGCTGCGCTTCTTTTTTACGACGTTGACCTGCCGCGCGAACGTGACGAGGAGAGCGACGTGAACGTCCTCTGCTTTCACGTTTTTGGCCGTTTTCGTCGTTAGTTAACTCTGAAATTACTGCTGCTTCTTGAGTTTCCTCGTTGGCGTCAGAGGTTTCTGCCGTCGACCCGATAACCGTTTTTTGCTTAGCGTGATGCTTCTCTAACGGCTTTCCTGCTGCGTCTTCAGTAACAGGTGCAGAGTTAACAACTTGCTCGTCAGGCTGCTTCTCAGTTCTTTCTGGCTTCTTAGGTGCAGCTGGTTTAGTTTCAGCTTTTGGCGCACTTTGCGCATTAGCATTTGCTGCGTCATCTTTGTTGACTCGAACGCTGCGACGCTTATCACGACGCTTTCTGCGCTCGGCAACTTCACGTTTCTTCTCAACCTGATTGTCCTGTTGTTCCACATTGTCATTAACAGGAGCGTCTTGTTGAGGCTTTTCGTGCTTTGGCTTTTGCTGCTCATCACGAGGTTGCTGCGCTCTGCGAGGCTTGCGGCCACGGTTGTTGCGCTTGTCGTCTTGATCACTGCGTGGTGGGCGTTGCTCCTGCTCACCGTCTTTTGCTTGAGCTGGATTATTGCGACGGGTATTTTTACGAGGCTTACGACGACGGTCGTCATTATTGCGAGTATTACGCGGGTTTTTACCTTTGTAATTAGACGACGTTTTCTCGTTTTTCTCTTGGTTTTCCTTTGGCTTAGCTTCAGGCTTGTTGCTATCACCAAATACATCGTTTATCCACTTACCAATGCGAGCGAATAATGATGAAGATTCGTTTGTTTGTGCCGCTTTTTCCTGAACTTTAGGCTGAGCAACAGGTGCTGCCGTAGTAGGAGCAACAAGGCCTTTAAGTGCAGGCTCTTCACGCTTAACAGGGGCAGTGGTCGTCGTCACTTTCTCTGTTTCCACAGCAGGCATTAGCTCAACTTCATAGCTTGCATCTTGCAGGGCATCATCTGGACGACGGCGCTCTACTTGATAATGAGGCGTTTCTAAATTTGCGTTTGGAATAAGCAGCAAATCAACACCGTGGCGCTTCTCAAGAAGCTGAATAGACTTGCGCTTTTCATTTAACAGGTACGTTGCCACCGACACTGGTAGCTGCGCTTCAATCTGTCCCGTATTCTCTTTGATACTTTCTTCTTCTAATATGCGAAGAATAGAAAGTGCAAGAGATTCAGTACCACGAATAGTACCGTGACCTGAACAACGTGGACATACATGATGGGCAGATTCGCCAAGGGAAGGGCGCAAACGCTGACGAGACATTTCAAGAAGACCAAAGCGAGAAATACGGCCTAACTGGACGCGAGCTCTGTCGCTTCGTACCGCGTCTTTCATGCGGTTTTCCACATCGCGCTGATGTCTAACTGGGGTCATATCAATAAAGTCGATAACCACTAACCCACCGAGATCACGCAAGCGCAACTGGCGAGCAATTTCATCAGCCGCTTCTAGGTTTGTGTTCAGTGCCGTTTCTTCAATATCTCCACCTTTTGTTGAACGGGCAGAGTTGATATCAATAGAGGTTAAAGCTTCTGTTGGGTCAATAACAATTGAACCGCCCGATGGTAAGCGTACTTCTCTTTGGAATGCAGATTCTATCTGGCTTTCTATTTGGTAGTGGCTAAACAAAGGTACTTCGCCGCGATACAGTTTTACGCGGTTTGCGAAGTCGGGGCGAACCAGTTCGATATGCTGAAGTGCTTGCTCGTAGATACTGGTTTTGTCGATGAGAATTTCACCGATGTCACGACGTAGGTAATCGCGAATAGCGCGAACAATAACGTTACTTTCTTGGTGAATTAAGAACGGTGCTTCACGCTCTTGGGCCACTGCAGATATTGCGTCCCAGTGCTTGAGAAGTACTTTCAAATCCCATTCTAATTCTTCATACGACTTGCCAACGCCGGCCGTGCGCACAATAAGTCCCATTCCGTCTGGAAGGTCTAATTTGCCTAATGATTCTTTAAGTTCAGTACGCTCATCACCTTCGATACGACGTGAAATGCCACCAGCACGAGGATTGTTTGGCATAAGAACTAAATAACTGCCTGCTAACGATAAGAAAGTAGTCAGTGCTGCGCCTTTCTGGCCACGCTCTTCCTTATCGATTTGAATAATAACTTCCTGACCTTCCTTGATAACATCTTTAATGTTAGGGCGGCCTTCAAACTTGTAACCTTTAGGGAAGTAAGTGCGGGCTATTTCTTTAAGGGGGAGGAAACCGTGGCGGTCAGCGCCATAATCGACGAAAGCTGCTTCTAGGCTTGGCTCTACTCGGGTTATCTTGCCTTTGTAAATATTTGCTTTCTTTTGCTCGTGCCCAGGACTTTCAATATCTAGGTCGTACAAGCGTTGCCCGTCTACTAGAGCAACACGCAACTCTTCTTGTTGAGTTGCATTAATTAACATTCTTTTCATTGTATCTAACTCTGTTTTTGTACAGCCGTTAAGACACAAAATTAAAGTGACATGTGCAAACCCTCACCGCGCAACCTCACGGTTGGACGGGGACTTTGTTGTTACATCGCATTATCCCGAGTGGGTAGCCTATGCACTTTCTAAATGCATCTCTGTCAGCGTTACAGGTTACAAACGTTGTTTTTGTTTGTCTATTTTACCTAAACGACTGACCTTACCAAGGCCACGCTGCTTTGAGGATGTCGGGAGCGACAAACCCTTATTTCAATTTTCATTTTAACAAGCGAAATAATGAGCCTCGCTTGTTTGTCATTTAATTCTGTTGGCTAAACGGCAAACTTATTTTATGTTCGCAAGCACGGTTTCGCTTTACTACGGCAGTGTTGTCGTTGCCTCTTAGCGAGTTCGGTATGAAATGTCTTGTTTCTTTACTGACACTACCGACATCTAACTCATGCTTTTTCGTTTGCGACGTGAAGCATCGACCGCAATATATCGTCGTTTTTGCTTCAATATCGTCTATGTTGTTTTTACGCGTTGTGTTCGCAAAATGAGCGCGTTGGCGCAAGGTTATAATTCGCGTTTGTTTCGTGTAAAAACCACTAACGATTATCGCACCAATAAGCAAAATTAAGCAAGGTAAGTCGGTGAATAAAAGCAACTAATACCGAGATATTTTTGTAAAACGATGAGCTCAGAGCAAAAAAGAGTCAAAAACAAGAAATTTTAGCAAATAGATATTTTCATAATGTTGGCGGCGAAGCATTGCGGTATAATCAAACGCATGAAAGAACAAGCTCCCCAAAAAGTCCGTTTTATAACGGTAGAGGCCGATTTAGCAGGCCAACGCATCGACAACTTTTTGCGCACTCAATTGAAAGGTGTGCCAAAGAGTATGATTTATCGCATTTTACGCAAAGGCGAAGTACGCGTTAATAAAGGTAGGATTAAACCTGAATACAAACTGCAAGCTGACGACGTAATACGCATACCGCCTGTCAGAGTCTCTGAGGGCGCGCCAGCACCCTCACCCAAACTCGATAAGATTGCAGCACTTGAATCGCACATTTTATTTGAAGACGATCGTCTGATTGTCATTAACAAGCCTACCGGTATTGCAGTTCACGGTGGAAGCGGCTTAAGTTTTGGTCTGATTGAAGGATTAAGGGCTTTGCGTCCAGACGCGAAGTTTATGGAACTTGTGCACCGACTGGATCGCGATACATCAGGCTGCATGCTCATCGCCAAGAAGCGCTCAGCACTGCGTCATATGCATGAACAGCTGCGTACAGGCAAAATGGACAAGCGCTATAATGCGCTGGTCGCAGGTGAGTGGCCGGCAAATCGATTTAAGGTAAAGGCGCCTCTTAGAAAAAACACCCTGCAGTCAGGCGAGAGAATGGTCAGCGTCAGTGATGATGGTAAGCCTTCTGAAACCCGTTACAGAATATTAAAGCAGTTTTCTGGGGCAACGCTGGTTGAAGCTTCACCGATTACGGGTCGAACTCACCAAATACGCGTGCACTGTTTACACGCAGGGCATCCTATTGCTTGCGATCCAAAGTATGGCGATAGTGACTTCGATGCCAGCATGAGAGAAAAAGGATTAGACCGATTATTTCTTCATGCCCAAAGTATTGCGTTTATTCACCCAGCTACAGAAGAAAGAATGACGTTTACCGCACCCCTTGACAAAGCGCTGACTGATTCTTTAATGGCCTTAAACGCCCTAAGCACGAAATAACGAGTAGTAACGATTTATGTCCGACATTTCAACTGCGTCACAAACACAACCGTCGCCAGTATCTTCAATTCCGCCTCGCTACAAGCTCGTAATTTTCGATTGGGATGGCACAGTGATGGACTCTGCAGACAAAATAGTTAACTGCATGCAGATTGCAGCAAAGCAATGCAGTATGCCAATACCAAGTCGTGATGAAGTGGGGCACATTATTGGCATCAGCCTTAAGCCAGCTATTAAGCAACTCTTTGGTATTGACGATGACGCACTCGCAGAACAGTTAGTGCTAGCGTATAAAGAAGCGTTTGTTGCCAAAGACACCACGCCATGCCCTTTATTCGATGGCGCTGAAGCACTGTTTAATGCGCTTAAAGAATCTGGCTGTATTCTTGCCGTTGCCACAGGTAAAGCCCGAAGAGGTTTGGACAGAGCGTGGAAACAAACGGACACGGGCAGCTTTTTCTCCGCCTCACGCACAGCTGATGAAGCAGAGTCGAAGCCATCACCTGATATGCTGCTCCAACTTATCGACGAATTGGCTATTCCTGCCAGCGATGCTGTGATGATTGGTGATACCACCTATGATATGCAAATGGCTAAGTCTATTGGCATGGACAGGATAGGTGTGTCGTATGGCGTTCACGCACAAGTCCATTTAGAAGCGCTGCAACCCAAAGTGATTGTTCATTCGATTGCAGAATTACAGCACTACTTACTAGGTAAGTAACGTAGTAGGTGAGCTCTCGTGTTAGAGCGGCTATTAGCTGATCAGCATTTGGGTGAAGAGCCAGCGACAACATGACGATTTTAACGAATAGCCATCTCTAGCAAGTTACTATTAAAGTGAGAAGACAATATATCGTTTAACAGCATGATGGGCAGCCCAATGAGACTATTTGGATCTCTTCCTTCTACACGTTCAAATAGAAGTATGCCCATGCCTTCGCTTTTAAAACTACCAGCACAATCTAGTGGTCGTTCTTTTTCAACATAGCCTTGTAATAGAGAGGTCGTGTTTTCACGAAAATGAACCCGTGTTTCTTCTACATCAGTGATTAATGTATCGCTACTTGCCTGATAAACACAGATAGCGGTAAAAAAAGACACAGTTTTACCTTGGCAGAGTTTGAGCTGCTGAACAGCGGTACCCACATTTAAAGGTTTACCAAGTAATACCGGTCCGTCGTCTGTGGCTAAAAAAGCGACTTGGTCGCTGCCAATAACGATGGCCTCATCGTTGCTCACACGTGCGCTTACTTTTAGCGCCTTTTCTTGCGCTAGGCGTTTACTCAGTGTCAGGGCGGTTTCATCAGGCTTAGGCGTTTCATCAATATCTGGACTCATGGTTTCTACATGTAGACCAATATCAGCCAGTAACTTTTTTCGATATTGAGAAGACGAGGCTAAAATTAGTGTAGTCATGGTGAGTATTCCTGTTTCGAGCTCTTATTTTCGGCGTTCTACTTTAATACGCCTTAATAAAGGTATGCCGGTTAGTTTACCCTGTTTCCCCCCAAGTTAAATCGCAATTTTGCTTTGACAGAAGCGGGGTGACGCTATATCATGCGCGCCCTATGCAGAAAGTGAAATTACCCCATTCGGTTGAACCGATTAAAACCGCCACTAAACGTTCCGATTATCGGGGTGTTATTTTGGCTAGTGATATGGAACGATTGAGCGGGGCAGTTGTCCGATGCAGTGAGTATGTGGACGCAGAAGTACAGTTTAGAAAAGACGAGCAGGGTCTTACTGTTTTTCACGGCCACCTATCTACTGACGTTACACTTATCTGTCAGAGGTGTAATGGTGAACTCGATTTATCCGTTCATTCGGATTTTTGCTTTACTCCAGTGCAGGGAGGAGAGCAAGAAAATGAGGACATCATTCCCGAGGCTTACGAACCGGTAGAGGTCAACGACCACGGAGAAGTCAGTCTGCTTCAGATATTTGAAGACGAGTTACTATTATCGTTGCCAATTGTACCCCTTCATGCAGAGTCGGAGTGTGCAATAAAGCGAGATGAGATGTCATTCGGAAAGATTGAACCGGAACAAGAGCGACAAAACCCTTTCGCGGTTTTGAAAGAACTTAAGCGAGACCAGGAGTAAGTTATGGCAGTACAAAAAAATCGTAAAACGCGTTCTAAGCGCGGTATGCGTCGTTCACACGATGCGTTGACAGGTGCTACTTTGTCCGTCGATTCAACGTCGGGTGAAACTCACCTTCGTCACCACGTGACTGCTGATGGATACTACAAAGGCAAGAAAGTAATCGGCGCGTAATACGGCGACTACATTTTGTCTACACTAACCATCGCGTTAGATATCATGGGGGGCGATCATGGTCCCCCTGTTATCCTTTCTGCAGCCGTAAAGGCTATTCAGCTACATCCCCATATTCGCTTCACACTCTGCGGCGACGAATCAGTTATTGAAAGCGGCATCACAGCCCTTACCTCTGAAGAACGCGGCCGCGTCGACATTGTTCATTGCTCCCAAGTTGTTGAAATGGGAGAAGCGCCGACGTCAGCACTTCGAAATAAAAAAGACTCCTCCATGCGACGAGCACTTGAGCGCGTTAAAAGCGGTGAAGCCAATGCTTGCGTAAGTGCCGGAAACACCGGCGCCTTACTGACACTTTCCTTTTATTTACTTAAAACGTTATCAGGCATTGATAGACCCGCACTAATCAATATGTTGCCAACCACGAGTAACCATAATGTTTTTCTACTCGATTTGGGGGCAAACGTTAATTGCACGCCTGAAATTCTCTTTCAATACGGTGTAATGGGCTCAGTGCTGGCTCAAGAAGTCTCTGGTATTGCATCTCCAAGAGTTGCGCTGCTCAATGTCGGCGAAGAGGATATAAAAGGCAACGCACAAGTGAAGTCTGCCGATCAGCTTTTTAGAGATGCCCCTGGTATTAATTACATTGGTTATGTTGAAGGTGATGATATATTCACCGACTATGCCGACGTTGTAGTCACCGATGGCTTCACTGGTAACATTGCGCTAAAATCGAGCGAAGGTTTGGCTAAGTTAGTGATTAATGAAGTAAAACGCCAGTCTCAAAAGAATTTATACACCCGTTTATTAGCCAGAATTGCCTTCCCATTACTGAAATCTATCTACAATAGCGTGAACCCCGACCAGTATAATGGTGCGAGTCTGATAGGATTGCGCGGCATTGTTATCAAGAGTCACGGAAATGCACAAAAAGACGCTTTTTATTACGCCATTGTTCAAGCAATGAAAGAAGCAGAAATGCATTTGCCGGATAAGATAAAAACAAAGATAGAAACGGTATTGTTGGAGCAACTTTGAGCAAATATTCTCGCTTTATAGGAACAGGCAGTTATTACCCCAGTGACGTGCGCACAAACGCAGATTTAGAAGTCATGGTTGATACCAGTGATGAGTGGATTACTGATCGCACAGGTATCAAAGAACGTCGCATAATTGGTGCAGATGAAACTGCTGCGACCATGGGTGTAGAGGCCAGCAAGAAAGCCATTGAAATGGCGGGTATCGATCCTAAAACCATTGATATGATAGTGTGTGCCACGACAAGTGGTCGTTATGCATTACCTAGCACGGCGTGCGAAATTCAGCGCATGCTCGATTTAGACGGCATTCCCGCCTTTGATGTTGCAGCAGCGTGTGCAGGATATTGCTACGCATTGAGTGTGGCCGATCAGTACATTAAGTCAGGTATGGCGAAACGTATTCTGGTTATTGGCACTGATTGCTTAAGCCGCCTTATTGACCCCGCAGACAGAACCATGGTCATTTTATTTGGCGATGCGGCAGGGGCCACAATCATTGAAGCAAGCGACGAGCCTGGTATTTTATCAACGCATATTCATGCGGCAGGTTCCTATGGCGACCTTCTGTACGTAGGCAACCCAACTCGGGGCGACGAAAAATCGGTACACGAAAACTGGGGCGTAATGCGCGGCAACGAAGTGTTTAAAGTAGCTGTGAACAAATTATCTCAGGTGGTTGAGCAGACTCTGTCTGCCAACGGCATGGAAAAGACAGATTTAGATTGGTTGGTGCCGCACCAAGCCAACTTCAGAATTATCAAAGCGACAGCTAAAAAGCTGAATATGTCTCTTGATCAAGTGGTGCTAACGTTAGAGCATTACGGCAATACGTCAGCCGCTACGGTTCCTACAGCGTTAGACACAGCGATACGAGACGGTAGAATCCAGCGCGGTCAACATTTGCTATTAGAAGCATTTGGTGGCGGTTTTGCGTGGGCGTCTGCGTTAGTTCGCTACTAAGCGAACGTAAACCACGCCATTTTTCACTTCTAATGATTTATACAATAATAAGGAAGAAGAATGACTAGAACAGCCTGTGTATTTCCAGGTCAGGGGTCTCAGAGTGTGGGCATGCTAAAAGAGTTGGCAGCTCAGTACCCAGTGGTTGAGGCAACGTTCAAAGAAGCGTCTGACGCACTAGGTTACGACCTCTGGAGCCTTGTTCAGAACGACTCTGACGGTCAACTTAACGAGACTCACATTACCCAACCTGCATTATTAGCTGCAAGCGTGGCTACATGGCGCGTTATTCGTGAGCAGGGCATAGAGGTAGATTATCTTGCCGGCCACAGTTTAGGTGAGTATTCCGCATTGGTATGCGGTGGCGCTATGGACTTTACCGACGCGGTCAAACTGGTTGAGGCTCGTGGTAAGTATATGCAAGAAGCTGTACCGGCTGGCGCAGGCGCTATGTTTGCCATTATTGGTTTAGATGATTCATCTATCGCTAACGTGTGTCAGCAAACTGCTATCGCAACGGGTGATGTAGTTGCTCCAGTTAATTTTAATTCGCCTGGGCAAGTGGTTATTGCAGGTGAAAAAAATGCAGCGGAACAAGCTGCTAATGCGTGTAAAGAGGCAGGTGCAAAACGTGCTTTGCCTTTGGCGGTGAGTGTGCCTTCACATTGTGAACTTATGCGCCCAGCTGCAGACAAACTAGAAGACGCATTAACTTCACTCTTGGTAAAAGAACCGGCCATTAACATTGTAAACAATGTAGATGTGACCATTGAAACGCAAGGTGAGGCAATTAAAAACGCATTAGTGCGTCAATTATATTGTCCCGTTCAATGGACTCGCACGGTTGAATATTTAGCCGCAGCAGGTGTTGAGCGCGTCATAGAAGTAGGACCTGGTAAAGTGCTTACCGGTTTGAATAAACGAATTAACAAGAACCTTGAGTCTCTTGCTGTTAATACACCCGAGGGTGTGGAAGCATTAAAACAATAAGGAAATGCAATGAGTCAGTTAGACGGTAAAGTTGCCCTTGTTACTGGTGCGAGCAGAGGTATTGGAAAAGCCATTGCTACTGCACTTGCTAGTCGAGGCGCAACAGTAATCGGTACAGCAACAAGTGACAATGGTGCAGCTGCCATTTCGGCCTATCTCGAAGCTTTTGGCGGTAGAGGCTTGGCACTCAATGTAACCGATAAAGCCAGCGTAGATGAAGCCATAAAAGCGATTAGTAGTGCCGACGGCGGTATTGATATTCTTATCAATAATGCGGGTATTACCCGTGATAATCTCTTACTGCGAATGAAAGACGACGAGTGGCAGGACATCATTGATACTAACTTGACGTCAATATTTACGCTGTCAAAAGCGGTACTTCGCGGTATGATGAAGAAACGCTTTGGCCGTATTGTCAATATTGGCTCTGTTGTAGGCAGTGCCGGTAACGCAGGCCAAGCTAATTATGCCGCTGCGAAAGCAGGCGTAATCGGTTTTTCTAAGTCTATGGCAAGAGAAGTGGCTTCACGAGGCATAACAATTAACGTTGTTGCGCCTGGTTTCATCGATACAGATATGACAAAGTCATTGTCTGATGACCAAAAAGAAGCCATTTTTAAAGATATTCCAGCAAGTCGATTAGGCTCGCCGGATGAAGTTGCCTCCACTGTTGCGTTTTTAGTAAGCGACGGTGCCGCCTATATTACAGGTGAAACAATCCACGTTAACGGTGGAATGTATATGGGGTAAATTCGCAATTTTTGCGAATTTTGTTGAGTTTAGGGTGGTATTTACCCAAACTTGGATGTAAAAATAGTATTTAAACAATTTCGAATGTCGCTGGTTTGACCAGAAAATTAGTTTACACTGGTGCTTGCAAGGAACGACCTAGCAAAATAAACTAGCGACACTTTTGTTATCTAGTGACGTTTAAGGGAAACCTAGAATTATGAGTAACATTGA
>CENT01078722.1_pt1 | contig 19336 bp, 7 predicted proteins | sample 530141 | NCBI WGS metagenome assembly CENT01 (sample SAMEA2591074, study PRJEB7988) | marine metagenome | isolation source: saline water (ENVO:00002010), including | reverse complement strand
GTAATGCTACCTTGACATCTAATACTGCATCAGCAGTTCCACCACCACTATTAAAAGCATAAGATTTTACATCACCAAAACCATACTTTCTGACACCACCAGATGCGATGGTTGCAAATGTGCTACCTTGTGCATTGTTTGTTTTTAAAACTTCTCCTGCTACAAACTCACCATTAGTCTCATAGAGATATCCAGTAGTACCACTACCAGATACAACAAAACCTACAGCACCACTAGTAGCACCATATAAAAGATTTCCAGCTGTCCATGTAACACTACCTGTCGCTACTATTTTAACGTAGAACTGTGTGTCTATGACATTTGTACGGTAAACCGAACTTTGATTATTAATTGCTCCAGATTCATAAGAGAAGTTTATTGCTCTTGCTTGACCAATGACTGTACCAGCTGGTGTGCCAGGTGTAGCAGTCAGTGCATCCCTAAGTTCTACAGTTTCATATAGTGTAGGTGCTTGATGCTGATTAGTAGTAAGAATATAGTTACCAAAATCAGATGTAAGAGATTGATTTAATTCTGTCTCAAATGTACGTGGTTTATCTATTTCTTTATATGTTGTTGATATCCTCTCAGTTCTGTAACCCTGAACATATGCACAACCTGAAGATAATTGAATAGCAACATTCTCTTCACTAGGGGTAGTGCCAGCAGATGTTGTATCTGTTGCAGCATATACACCATTGTTAAATCCATCATCTAAACTTTCTCTAGCATCGAGTTTAAATTTCTTGACGTAATAGTTTCCAGACTCTTCTTTAGTTCTAGTAGCAAGAATATCATTGATAAAACTTAGATCACTACGTTCTACCTTCTTTTCAATCTTACCAATATTAGTTCTAAGTAACTCAATAAAGTCAGCAGAGTTAGGTGCTGAAACGACTTTTTTAACTAATGTTAAATTGATCTTAAATCTATCTGCACCAGGTGCTGAGAAGTTTGTGCTTCCTATAGCATTATCATATAACGTTGCGTCTTCATCAGCAGTTATAATTCTTTCTTCTACCTTTAAACCAACTTTGTAAGATGGACTTGTACCATACTGATCTAATATAAGAGTTTGTTCTGTAACTGTTACAAAGTAACCTCTAACAAAATAAACACCATTACCAATATTAGCAGTAGAACCTCTAGAGTTTGAACTAGAATTTAACAACTGTGCCATGGGTGTTCCAGCAGCAATAGTTGTAGTGGAATATGTTATATCCTCTTCACATGTAAATGTCTCTCCATCAGTAAATGTACTTGTTACATTGTCTGATGCTTTTTCTAAGTAATTAACATAGAAAGTAATATTATTTCTAGTAGATGTTGTCGCACTAATTGAAAATAGAATACGTGCACGTACACCTGATGTAGAACCTTTTATAATTTTACCATCAAGAGCAGTACGATAATTTTCTACATCAAGGTTAAGATAACTGTTCTGGATAAGAAGACAAGGAACATCATTGTTCAATGTAATTCCACCAGGCACCACCATGGAACCTTCTTTGTATACTCCTTGACCAAACGTGTCAATTTGATTCTGCAGCAAACTCTGCAAAGTAGTTAGTTCTCTTGCCTGTACTGGATAACCAGGTTTGAACAATACTTTTAGGAACCCTTTTGCCGAATCAAAGTCGTCATAATAGGGAGCTATATTCAGATTAGTATTCTGTGCCATTTAGAATTCAATTACTACTTTGAGCTCTTCGTTTTGGTCTGCCGAACGAGTGATCGGGATACGATTATCTATGTAAAGTATTTCACCTGAGTTTAACTCAACTTCTTCGTTGGCATAACCAGCGACGAATGATAAACCTAATTCATAAACAGATACACCTATAGTTATCTGTGATAATGGAACGGATGATGTTCCAAATGTTGAATCTGGAGTTGCTGTATAGTTATTTGTTCCTGATGTAATTTGATAATTACCAGAGAACGCTATAACGTTTCCATTTACAGTACCATCAGTAACATCCTGATAGTACTTTAATACTTTAGTTATGGAGTCATAAGAAACTACGAATCCTTTTGCACCAGTGGTTGCTTGTGTGATAGTTTCGCCAGGTGCAAAATTACCACTAGGTGCTCCAGAACCTGTTTGTGGGAATATCAATGCTTTAACAGCAGATCTAGTATTCTGACTACAAACAGTTGTAGTGTTGTAATCAGTTGGATTTAATACAAGACCAACTCTTCTATAAGTTAAATCATTAGGAAAATCAACGAATGCACTAGTTGTTTCTAACTTACTGGCAAACATTAAACGATATGCACCTAATTCTCTTACAGCATCATAACCATGTCCATTATTAGGAGGAAGTACAACATCAAGATCTGCACCAGTACCATTACCAATATTAGGAATAAGACTAGCATCAATAGATGCAAAACTATATCCAGATCCCGCCTGTGTAATGGTTACTGTAGAAACAGAACCAGAAACAACAGTTATAGTACATAGTGCCTGTGTACCACCATTTATTTCATAATCACCACGGATAGGAACATTGGTATAAGTACCATTGTTATATCCAGCACCAGCATTCTCAACAACAACAGTATCAATAGATCCTGCGTTTGCAGCAGACTGTACAAGACTGTTTGATAACACTGGAATAAACTCAGATGTAACAAACTTTAGAATGTTATCAGCGTCAATAGTATAAAGATACTTCCAACGATAAGAGTAAACGCCAGGACTATCAGATGTTTCAATAATAGTGCTTGAAGTTCCAGTGGGTTCTACCAAAGAGGGACGTCCTCTTGGGTATGTTGGTGTCTGCCCATTATAAAGACACTTATAAACATTGAAACTACTATTCATTACATAGAAGTTACTATCATATAATCTAGATGCACCATTAGCAGTTGTTTTTGTTGGTGCATAATCTGGTTTGTACATTGAATATGTACGTCCTATTCCACCAGTTGTGTTAGTAGGATCTATCCAATCAACTCTAGGAACTACTAATGCAGTATCAGATACATCAACACGTTTAAAAGCAACAGAGTCACCATAAGATGTTCTTGCATACTCAAAACTATCAATAGGTTCTCCTGTAGGAGGTACGTCTGAACTACCCCAAGATTTTGCTCTACCTACAAACATGTAAACTTTATTTGTCGCAGTTAAAGTATTCCTAAAGCTCTCTGCAGCGTATATTCTAAATTTGTCTGTAACTAATGCCATCGCAATATAAGCTTTATTGGTTATTTATAAGGATCTTAGACGAACTTCTGGGAGAAGACTCACGTTTCCGCTTGTTGTCCTAGAGAATGGGAACTCAACTGTAAATGTAGTCGCTCCTGTGACGGTAACTATGTAGGTTCCGTCAAAACCTGTTCCACTTGTAAAGTCTAGATAAATTGTCTGACCTGTAGAGAAGAAATGATTACTTGATGTTGTTACTGTACACGCAGTTCCACTAGAACTATAAGTTCCTGTTATCACAGCATGTTCTGCAGCAGTTGTTCCTAGATAACCCCTACCACCAGTTGCAACTGTTAAGGTATTACCAGAAACATCTTTTGCACCAAATAAAATTCTTTCCGCATTCCATCTGTTTGGAGTAACAGTTGTATCATAGAATGGTATTAATACCTCACCCTCATCTGGGAAACCATTCTTCTGTGAGGAATTGTACCAAACATTTTGAAGGTTGATAGTGGTTCCAGATTGAGAAAGTGTTGAGGTTAAGTAAGAGTTAGAAAGATTCTTAGAATTAGAAATGATTCTATCTCTTTGCTTTCTTTCAATTGCCATAGGATGAGTTGGATTTACTGTAGGAGTTCCTTGAGTATATCCTGCACCACCATTCAAATTGATAACGTCAAGAACTTTACCACTACCTTGCTCAATAACAGTTTCTGCAAATGCACCTTCACCTCCACCACCTGTAAATACAAGGATTGGTGGAACTTCATAGTTTGAACCAGGATCAGTGATAGTAACCTGAGTTACCACACCATTTACAACTGTTGCAACAAATACTGCAGTTGTTGGTTTCAAACCAGTATATTCATAACTATCAATCGTGATAGAACTAGAAATTTTAGCGATTGATCTATCAGAACCTTCACTTGCAATTTGTAATCTATCTCCTATATCAAGAGCGTTGAATGTATTACTAATCAATACGTCAGCAGAAGAACCAGTAAAGATGAACATATTACATGTTGATCCTGCTCTAGGTGCTTCACTAAATTCAATAATAGATCCTGTTAGTGAGAAAGCGACGCCTGGTTCCTGATATATTCCATTAAGGAATATTAGTAGATTGTTCTGTGCCTCTACTGATGGATTATCCGATTCTAATGAGAATGGTTCTGTCTCACTCTTCATAACAAAAGTTTTCTTAGAACTATCAAAGAATGGTGCAATCTCATCAAGTAAAGTTAACTTACCAAGATAGAATCCATAGAAGTCCATACCTGGTACTGGTGGTTCATTAAAGGTTAATGTGCTTCCTGTGTATGTGTATGACTCTGTTGTACCTTTAACTTGGAAAGTACTATTCAAGAATATTAAGAAGTTATCACTTGCTGGTAGTACTTGTGTACTACCGCCTACCTGTGCAGTAAATGATGTATCAGTACCGTCAAATGTTACTGTATCAACTCCAATTTGGAAGTATGGTTGAGATGCAGAAGTCCTAGTAATACCAGATAGATCCCCAGTCGTACCAACGTTCATAGTTATTGTTGTCGCATCTACAGAAGTTAGATTTATTGCAGTGTCATAGAATGGGTCAGTTGATCTTGGATATGTATGGTTAGTAGCATAGTTGTCACGTGCACATGTAAATGTCAATGAGTTAGCAGCGATCTTAATACTTGTTCCTGCAGTCAAACCATGACCAGAACCAATAGTTAATACTAGTACACCTGTACTAGGTACATAACTTGCATCAGTAACATTATGATTGACTATAGGTGACGCTCCAACGTTGACTGTGATAGTATTAGTGGATGTGTTTGTAATAGTAATAGTTTGTCCAGATACAGGGTCAGTAGATCTTGGATAAGTCTTCGTTGCTGTATTTCCGTCCATAGCACATGTGAAGGATAATGCGTTGTCTGCTATGGTAAGTGTGTTGGAAGTTGTTAATAAATGATTAGCAGAGGTAATTACCATATTACCTGTTGATGGAGTATATGCTACGTTAGTTACTGGATTTGGTAAGTTACCAACGTTACTTGTAACACCATTTGCTACAGCAGATACGAATGTATGTGCATAGTTACCACCTGACTGGACTGCATTGCTTGCTGTACCGCCCGCCCATTGGTGAGTTCCAGAACCAACAGCTGTAGTAACTATATTCCATAGAGTGCTTATAGTGGATGCTACGTCTATACAACACGCAGTTGAATATGATGTGCTTCCAGAGTCGTTACTGATTGTATTGTCTTTTATTTGTGTACCGACTGTGTAACTATTTGTAGTAACAGTAAGGTTACGCATAACCTCACGACATATATCTCTAGCGTGATTGAATACTTGTATAGACTCTGCTTCTTCATCTGCTAGGTGAACTGTAGAAACATAGAAACTTGCTGCATCATATGTTGCATCGTTTCCACCAAACTCTACGTTGTCAGCGACAGCATCAATAAGGATCTTAGTATCACGAATACACTTAACTTGATAACTGCTAGAGAATCCCGCATTGTTTGCCATCATTCTGCCATATGCAGTAGTAGCAATGAATCCCTGATTAGTTCTCATTAAAGATGCAGCGTCAGCACCTTTGCTATATGCATAGACACCGTATGATACAACTGCTCTTGTGACAGCTGTAGAAGTGGCACTCACAAAAGTATGAGTTGATGTATCAGATGATACACCAACATAAACAGTGAATGTATCATTTGTTACTTCATCAATTGTTAACCAAGCACCCTCTGCTGGATCTCCAACTCTAGGATAGGTATGGTTTGTAGCATTATTATCTAAACCACAGGTAAATGTAAGAGAGTCATTTGCAAACTGTATTCTATCACCTTTAATCATTCCGTGAGAAGTTTTAGTCAATACCATCTTCCCATCAACAGGTGTGTAAGTGATACCAGTTGGTTGGAACTGATAAGTTGATAACCCAACCCATGTATGTGCGTCTGTGTTAGTAGGAGCAGTTCCGTTTAATGCATTGACTTCAATAGTAGTAGTTGCAATTGCCTCAACAGGTATATCTCTCATCTTACCTTGTGTACCCAGTGGGTCAGTAGCACGAGGATATGATGCAGTACCACCACCGTTGTAACCACAACTAAACTGTAATGATTCGTTTGCAATTCTAACTGTAGATACTGCCTTCTTAATACCGTTTGATACTGCTGATACAAATGTATGTGGATCAACGTTAGTGGAAGGGATAGTATCAAGAATCTGTACAGTGAATGTATTTGCAGTTACGTCAAATACTTGCAACCATCTATCAGAAGCGTAGTCAGTAGAACGAGGATATGCCTTCTCTGCAGCAGCACCAGTAGCACCACCAAATCCACAACTGAATGTTATAGAACTATCTGCAAATTTAACTTGATCACCATTTACAAACCCATGATTGTTAATAGTTACTACCATCAAACCTGTATTAGGATCGTATGTTGCTGTGGATGCTGTGTGAGTTGTTGGTGCCAATAAACCGTGACCAGAACCAATAGTCAATACCATGGATCCTGTAGCAGGATCATATGTTCCATTTGTAGGAATGAAATGCTTGACTAATTGTTCCCCAACACGAGCATCGGAAATACCAAGTACATCATTAGATGTGTATCCATTTCCTGCAGCATTTAGTACAACGTTACTAACCGAACCATTAGTGACTGTAATATCAGCAGTACCACCTGTACCACTTCCAAGATTGTTCTTGAGTGGTACATTTGTATAAGTTCCATCGCTATATCCAGAACCAGGTGTCAATCCATTAGTTACATCAAATGCTTTGAGTTCATCCCCTATCTGATCTAACTGGAAACTACCTGAGTAAGTCTGACGATCATAGTACATCGCTAAAACTTCAGTTCCGTCTAGAGGAGGTGTAAGGAATGTTATTGAATTATTAGTAAATGTGTAAGTTGCTGGATTTGTAACTAAACCATTAGTCATTACAAGTAATTGTGACTTTGCAGCAGTCTTACCAATCTGAGTACCAATAGCAATACCATTTGTTCTGAGTAAGAATGTATCGTTAACACCATCAATATACATTCTGATTGTGTGTCCAACACCAGTTCCTACTGCAGTCAGATCAATAGCATTTCCTCCCTCAGTTGTTGCAAGTTCTATATTATTTGCATCAACATATTTCACATAATATGTTCCGTTGTTTGATATTCCACCTATTGCAGTTCCAGTTCTATTATTTGGATAATTTCCTGTGTTTGAGGTAGGAAGAGTTGATGGATTGTCAATACCGTTTGTAATAATACCAGATAATGTGGTTATTGCAGATTTAACGTCTGTACACCCTCCAGAATCGGTTGTAATGCTTAAATCAGTTGTTGGGACTATGGTTGTATATGTACCAGCTGGTAAACTGTTTGTTACTGCTAGATTACATAAGTCTCTTGCCTTATTAAATGCAAATATTGTCTCAGTCTCTTCACCAGCAATGTGTGCAATGTAGTTTGCTGGATTTGTCCTTGTGACAGTTGATAAACTGTCTGAGCTTATCGCAGTTGTCACGATATTGAACAAAGTATCCATAGCACTATCTACAGTTGCACATATCGCTGCATCAAACGTTACACCAGTGTTCTTAACTTGAGTGTATCCATGGTTTCCTGTGATTGTAATATCTTGATTGATTATAATAGATGCTGCTAGTTCTTTTGCTTTATTAAACGCCCATATTGCCTGTGTCTCTTCATTGTCTAGGTGTACAGTGTTAACGTATAAATTTGCTGCATCCCATACCTCACTATTTGCACCATATGTTAAATTGTATGCGATTGCTTCAACAACATCTACAATATCGTCAATACAGTTCTGATCACCGCCAGGTACACCAGCAAAACCTGATGGAATACCAACTGTTCCATCTTGTAACATTTGATACACTGCTTCAGCAGCAATTAGATTCTTATTATCTTTAAGTAAATTTCCAGCATCAATATATGCGTTACCTTGACTAACAACACCACCAACATATGAGTTAGTTGCTGCTAGTGTAAAGTAATTACCACCATACTTGAGATCGTTTGCCCAAGCAGCGATTACAAGTCTAGTATCTCTAGCACATGTCGCTCCACTGTAATTAAGTGATGGATACGCTGCATTTAAAGCTCCGATAGTCTCTTCAACAATATGATCAATGTTAGCAATGATCAAATCTCTAGCATCTTGGAATCTATCTCCACCAGCTTTGTAAGTTACACGTTGACCTTCAAGTAAACCGTGGTTTGTAAGTGTAAGTCTATTATTTGATACATCTACAACGCTAGAGGATGACGCATCAAAAGTAATTGATCTATCACTAATGTCATCAATCTTATAAACGATACATGATAGGATTTTTTGAATATCTAATAGTTGTCTACCAAATACTGATACCTCTGTAGGAACTGCTGCAGTGTAATCTGGTTTTGCTAGTGCAAAGTTATTGATTACAGATAACTTACCAGTATTCCTTGCAGATGGTTTGGGTGTAACAAATGTTGTACCATTAAATGTAGTTCCTATACTATTTGTTGTTGATTGCCACCAGTCAGTATCATTACCAGCACTTAAATTAAGGTTTGGTCTAGATCTATAGTCCTTCTTGACTGATTGTGATAGTACTTGTGTACCAACTACCTTAAATCCTGCAGGATGTGCAGCAAACTTAAGTGGATTCTTCCAATCGTTGATGTTTATTGAAGATGATACGTCATATGAGAATTCTTGGAATCTATTACTGTCATAAACACGTTGTTCATTAAGATCAAGGAATCCAGTGGTTCTTTCCCAACCAGACGCACTAATACTGATAGGAGAAACGTCAAAGACTGCATCTGCTCTGGTAAATGTATGAATTTGACCAAATGCTGCAGTCTCTTCACCAAATACAGGTTCACCAATCTTAAACTCACCTTCTATAATCTCTACACTAACAACACGACCAGAGGCATCCCAGTTCTTAACAAATCCATATGCAGTAAAGGAAGATGTTGATGCACCTTGATAAATTCTTTCTCCGATAGAGAAAGTTGCTGGTTTCATATATGCATTGATAACATCACCAAGGTCAGTAGTTTCTAAAGTGAAAGCAGTCTGCCCTGTTGATATATCTCCTACAGGAGCACTAGTAAAGTTAATGAATGTTTCTGTATTTGCATTTGCAAGAGATGATGCTAATCTAATTTGGTTATCTGCTAATCCATTTGCTGTAGTTGCTGCAATGGCATAGTAAACAGTATTAGTTGCTAATGGTTCTGGGAACTGTCCAGTAGTCTCTATAAGAGTTACTTGTGTACCTGAGGGTATCTTTGCATTATATGGGAAGTTCAATGTGCTGCTAGATTGTAATCCAACAAAACTATGACTCACTTTTGCAGTTACAGTAGGTGCAGATGTAAATCCTCTACCTTGATTTTCAACAGTCACTGCCTGTATTACTTCATTCTCAATAATAGGTTTTAATGCAAATAAAGAACCTTGTCCACCAGTAAGTACAATCTCAGGTGTAGATACAAAGTTTGAACCACCATTCACAACGTCAATGTAATCAATAACCTGAGTTCTAATCAACTGTAAGTTATATGTTGTGTTTAGTGATGGTTTAAGTGTTCTATCATGTGAATAGTTGTATGTAATATTATCACCACTAATCTTAAGTATTTTTCCAAGGTCTGAAGATTTAAGTAATATAGATGCACCAGTTCCAGTTTTTTGTTCAATGTTGATAACAGGAGCACTTTGATATTGTATCCCAGCTGCTTCTATACCAATAGATGTAACACTCTGGTTTTGTATTGTTGCATTTAATACAGCATTGATTCCATTACCACCACTTACTGATATTGTTGGAGCAGATAAAAATCCAGAACCTCCATTAGTAACTGTTACGGTGTCAATAGATGCATTGATAATAGTTGATATGGTTGCAGGATCAGCATGTGATAGTGTTTGAATTGTTATAGTAAAGTCTTCTGTACTATCACCGCCTGGTAACTTTGTACCATCAAAAGTAATTACATCACCTAGTGAATATGTACTACCGCCACCAGTAACAGATACTGTGTCTATTCTTCCATTACCATCTGTTGCAAATGTAAATGTTGCTCCAGATCCACCAACAGGTGAAACAGTGGACTGTGTTACTCCAGTGGTTGTTGTAGTCGCAGTAAATGTTCCGTTACCCGCAGGTTGAGACGTAAGTGAGACAGTTGCGATAGATCCATAGTAAGGATCGTCAAATACGACACTTGGTGCGGATCTGTAATTACTACCCGCATTTGTAACTGTCACAGAACTTAATTTACCACCCCCGCTTACAGCAGTAGCAACGATTGCTTGAGTTCCACTTATTGCTTGTATAGAACCTTGAGAGTCAGAACTGTATACATTATTGGTTGCAGCAGTTCCAGTACTGAACATGATGTAACCTTTATTACCAGCACCAGTTCTAGTGTTCTGTAATGGTTTTATTCTTAATACAGAGTTAACTGGGTTCCATGATATTACTTGAGCTCTTGCAGTTTGATTTCCTTGAGTTTCTTGAGATATAACGATCTCATTAGGTACGAATGAACCAAATACGTTTTGAAGCGTTAAATCAACAAAATCAGGTAATGTTACAACACCGTTAGGTAAAGATGAAGGATTATAACCAGATCCATCATTTGTAATTGATACACTAGATAATATTCCAGCTATAGTTGCTACAGCAGTAGCACCAGAACCAGATCTTGTAGTTCCGCTGAATTTAGGTAATGATGAGTAGTTTCTGCCAGGATCACCAACTGTAATTGTTTTTATACCACCTGTAGCATATATTGAGTTTGAAGCATATGATACGCCAACAGTGTACCCTGCTTCTGGTTCTAGAGCAGTAATGTACTTAAACGTGGTATCTGTCTTTTCTGTAACCGTATTTGTTCCAATTACAGGATCATTCATAGTTGTAAAGTAACTACCAGTTATTGCTCCCTGTAAATCAAAATAATAGAAAATACCAGGCAATCCTGTTATCTTAATCGTAATAGAGTTCTGTTCACTGGTTACAGAGTCTAATACTTCACTAGTAATGTTTTTATAAGTGAATATGTCTGTATTTGCTGGATCAAAGGTAAATGCTAACTTTTTACCCGCATTACTACTATCTGTAGTATCAAAGGTGTATGAGTGACCATCTATCAACTGTAACTTAGCTTCTTGAACATAAACTTCCGCAGTTGTGACATTTGCAGCTGCAGGAGTTGCAAAATTACTCTTTATCGTAAATCTACGTAAAGTTTCTGTTCTAACGACTGTATAGTCTGTCTTATTGTAAGACGTAGGTGAGACACCTGAGATATTGACTGTATCACCGATATTGACTTGATGTGCAAGATTCGTATGACATACTGCTTCTCTTTGTGTTTGTGTAAGTGTAATACTGAAACTAGAACCTCCTGCATTACCAAGGTTGATGTCTGCAGCAGATATTGTATCTCCTACGTTATATCCAGTTCCTGTTGAAGTAATCGTTACTGTAGTTACCGCATTTCCATCAACAACGATAGTTGCTTGTCCACCAATACCAGATCCACTAGTTGTTAAAGGTACGTTGACATATGTGCCATTTGCGTAACCAGATCCACCAGTAATACTATTCCAACCACCTTGATATAGATTTCCGTCTGTACGTGTTCTTACATACGTCCATGTTAAGGTTCCGTCTGTGACAGTTCCAGAAGTGTGTGTAGGTGCGTTTCCAGAACTAGAATCCGATGTTCCTGTAGCTGCTGCTTTATAAACTCTGTTATCTACGTAAACAAGATCCTCTTTGTTGTACGCAGTACTCATTGTCCACGCAGAAAGAAGTTTTAAGCTCTGTAAGTCAAAATATTTGAAATGATACTTATTACTGATAATCTTACTGAATAGAGTTCTGGTATTTGCGTTATCAGTTACATCAACTGTAACTTGATCACCCACAAGTAAATAATGGTTTGTAGATGTGTTTATTGTAGTAGTGTAGATGTCATCATACGCAGAAACCGCATTTGTAAGACTTGAGACAGTTACACCCTCAACTGTAGACACAGTTCCGCTAACTCCGTCTCCTCCAGTTCCTGTATTGTCAAATAACAGTCTATCGTTTACTTTATATTCTTTACCGCCACCTTCTACAAGATATTGATCTATTCCCGCTGATGAGTATTTGTTTGTTGCAGATACAACAAGAGAATCTGCTAAACCACCTCTAATAGTAGGATAGTAACTATAGTATCCAATACCATCTTCAAGATACGCTAGATTCTCTCCAGTCTCCATAACAATTAATGTTGTGGTATCTTCCATGGATAAGAAGAAGTCAACTTTGTTATCAAGCTCTTTTCTCTTCGCTACAATATTATCTACACCTATAAATGGTTCTCTGTAACGTATAGCGTCTTCTGTGAAGTTTTTCTGCAAACCATTTCCGTCCCAGTTTACAGCAGCTGCTTCTCCGTAGAAATTAGGTCCTACAAAGTATGGAAACGCTGGTTCCCCTGCGGAACCTTTAATTGTAGCAAAATATGCATACACTCCATTTGGAAACTCTGGAGTGACGCAGAATCTACCATTATATTCATCTAAATCACCTAAACCTTGTATATATTCATAATCTTCAATATAAGTCCCTAGAGGGTCGTTGAGACCGCTTAGAAGGGCACTTCTACCAGTCTTTACTCTATAACTACTAACTATCTGTTTATATGAGTTATATGGTGCTGCGTTCTCTGGATCAACGTAACCATAAGGTCCGTATATTGGGTGTCCATCAAATGCCCATCCAATAATAGGAGAGTGTGCTGTAGGGTTAAGTTCCGTAAGAGCAGAGCTGATATTATCCTTTGTAAGGAACCTAAGCTTCTTAGGGTTGTGCATATATCCATATTCCCCGCCATATATCAAATAGTTTTCACCTTGTATTGACGCACCACCCGCAGTATCCGTAACTTTACGCTCTGTGAATGATGAACTTCCTAATTCTGCTTGTGTTGCAGCTTCATTAAATGATAATTCCGTAAGGTTGGTTTGGAATGTTGCACCAGAACCAGGATAAACAATAGTTACTGTAGTAGAACCAGCGGTATATCCCGCACCTTTATTCGTAACGTTAACAGAAGTAACAATATTTGTACCACTATCAACAACAGCAAACGCGGTAGCACCAACTCCATCACCTGTAATGATGACATCAGGTGCACCATAATATCCAGTACCACCAAATGTGACGATTATACTTTCTATCTTTCCGTTTAATATTGATGGATACGCAACAGCACCGCTACCAGTAATCAAATCAATAGTTGGTTCAAATGTATATTGACTTCCTGCATCAGTAATTGTGATTGTATCTACAGGTCCTCTACAGATTGCTGTAGCAGTAGCACCGCTTCCTCCTCCACCAGTCAGTGTGACAGTTGGAATACTTGTATATCCAGAACCACCTTGCACCACATTAATACCAGTAACTGCACCATCAGTGATTTGTGCTGTAGCAGATGCTTGATTATCTGATGTAGCTCCACCACCAGTAATAGAAACAACTGGTTGAGTTATGTATCCTGTACCACCGTCAGTAACGTTGACTGCTGTTACGGATCCTGTAACAGTTACAGTCGCTGCAGCGGACTCACCTTCATATGTCCAGTTAACAGTTCCGAGTGTAACTGTACCAAGTGTATGAGTAGGATGTGTTGTGGTAGAAGTTACACCAGCAGTATCCGCAACGTATCTGTTTCCATTATATTTTACTCTAGTTGATGATGCATATGTTGCACCTAATTTATGATCTGCTTCAAATTGTACTGTGGGTGGGTTTGTAATGTCGTATCCTTCACCACCAGTGGTCTTAGTGATTGATAATAGACCACCATACTTCTTAATATCCTCACCTTTGTATGAAAAGAAAGGAACTCCGTTTACACCAAGACCAACTTGTCCTACAGGAGTTGCAGTCTTTGTACTTTTGACTGAGGGTGTGATTGGAATGCGTTTTAAGTACCTTTGGTTGCCTGGCACTAAATCAGTGGAAGCAAAAGGTCCTATCTTATGAGTTGGTATACCTGTACTAGCAACAATGACGTCTGATGCGGATTTGTAAGTATTTTGTACGTCTCCTGTGAATTTATTGACTGCATTGTCGATTGAACCATAATCACTCTTTCCAAATGCAAATTCTCTTGCAATATAAAACTCATAACCACTAATACCTTGTGCTGGCATCATGGAGAAGTTAAACTCGAAAGTAAAGTCATCAACAATACCTACAACGTCGTGATTATTGTTATAGATGTCCTCAGGTGCATTTAGGATTCTAATTACGTCATCTCTGACCAATCTATGCTTCTCTTTAGTAACTACAGTACATTTTACCGATCCATCGGCATTCATACTTCCTAGGGTCGCTGAGTCGCCTCTGAGAGCACGTCTGACGTTGTATATGAAACTATCATAGATTGGATCAAGACTATCGAAGCCAGGTGCAGCGGGTGTGGTGACTTTTGAGTCTGGTAAGTAATATCTTCCACCATCATTAAGTGTAACCCCTCTAGTTCCACCAAATACCTTTAATTGTATCTCTGATCCGTCTATATTAGAATTACCGTAGATTTTAAACGCAGCAAACACTTCTTGTCCTGCATCATGGGCAACATTGACTGTATTTTCCCTAGCACGACTACATCCTAAGAATTGAGTAACAGTTTTGTCGGTATAAGTGATTATTTCGTCTTCTAATCTAAATCTACCGTTTTGTTGTGGCCATCCTAGTGTAGAATCAACTGTTACTACATCATCTATTAAATTAGCACCTAAATCCGAAGATAATACAGTTTTATACGGTGTAACAAATGCACCAGATGAATTATTAGTATCTACGTCAATTTCAAAGATAGATCCTTGAGGAGTAAAGACTTCTACAACTCCTTTTACGTAAATACGTGCTGCTTCAACATCAGAGTCTGTTGCATCTGCTTCTTGATACAATACTTGACCTACAAGTGCAATAGGATCTCCAGAAACAGGAACTGCACGAATTACTTCTCTAGAAGTGAAGTATGCATCGGATGGTTTGAATATTCTGTCTCGTGGATAAGACACTTGAGACTCAACGCCAAAAAGTGACCTCAATACAAATTGGAAAGACCTTGTAGAACCCTTAGAAGCGTAAAAATCTTTAATTCTCTTAATTATTGTACTTTCTGTAACTCCAGTTGCAAAATTCTTTGGATATGTTGATAAAAACTGCTCTTTGAACTTCCCTAACATGTAAAGTGGGAAAATATTGTTCAAATTGACAACTGTAGCACCAATTGCGTGACTTGCAGCTACTGTAGACTCAAATTTGTACTCACTTTCCAATCCAACTGCCTTTACAGCGTTAAATCCGCGTGCACATGTTTGAAATAGTGTAGATCCTTTACTTTGGTAGTAAATTATCTCATCACCAATCAATAAAAGTCCTTCATTGGGAAAATCACGTGTAGATTCGACGTCAATTGTTGTAGAAGACGTTGTAACAGCAGAAATTAGCGTTGTTTGAGTTACAAGTTCTCCATATTGGTCAATATTATAGTAATCACCCCAGTTTTGGATGATGTCAATGCAATATCCTTTTAATTCTTGTGATTTATAGTACTCTTTTACAAATTCTATGAATGTGGGGAAGTTTTCCTGTATGAAACTAGGAAACTGTGATGCTATGTTCGTAGATATCTTCGATCTCGACTCAGGACTAACCTCCGACGGTACAGGCGTTGCTGTAACCGTGGTGGTCGGGGTAGTCCACGACCCAACTTTCCAACTACTATTTGTCATTCTTAGTATTGATAGCTAGATTCTGGAAGCACTCCTGTTCCAGAAAGATTTGATCCACTACTGATAGTATCTTCTAATACACTAACAGTCGTATTATCTATACCTAGTGTCAGATAGGTTTCTCGTAAAGAAATCAAATCGTTCGACTTGGGGCATGCAGATATTTGTAATTGATTATTAGTAACAGATGTAGACTGAATAATCAAGTCATTAATTACAATTTCACCCATGTCATAGTCTATGGTTCCCCATAGTCCATCCACATACTCAAACTCACCAGTTCCTTTTACATAATACAAGCGTAATGTACCCGCACCATCATCATTTAGATAATACGTATTAATGTCATCGCCCACAATCTTGAAACCAGACGAAGAAACTGAAGGTTTCGTTGATGTTTGCTGATTGATTCTGTTTCCATAACATATTTTGTAGTTAACACGAGCGTTGAGTTCGACTGTTACGTTCTTTCTCATCTTTACACGTGTTATATTAGATGTTATTGATGTCTCTGCATCATCAATTATCTTTTGTAACTTGGAAAACTTGAACTTTCCACCAAATTTGTTAAATTCTGCACTCGCATTAAGTGTAGTTAACGCTGCAATGATGATATTCTTAACCTCTGATGGTTCTCTACGTGTAACATTAGGGTTGAAGTAAGCAAAAGTGGTCAAATCAATGTAAAGTATGCTCGGATCAATGATAGTAGGTTGAATTGCAGCTACAGAATACTCTCTCAACTTCTTCAAAATGGCATTTTTCTCAGAAAGTGATAATTTATCAGCATTTTTTGGTTTGATTGCCAAAAATACCTTACCATACTCAGGTGGTTCTGCTTCTTCACCACCATAACATGCTATAGAACTTACGTTTGCGTAAATTTGAGGCACTATCGCTTCATAATCACGTGTAGAAACTGCTCTACCGAACGCAGAATAGAATTTAGGAGCAGCAAACTTGATAGATTCTGTACTTTCTGCAGATGCACCTCCATCTGGGAAGCTTGTAACTGAAATTGTGATGCCAGAAGTGATCGCATTTAGATTATTATCTCTAAATGTACCAATATTATTAAAAACTTTCAGTCCATTTGCACCTGTTCCTGTTGAAGTTGCGTACTTTACGTCAACAACATCACCATTAGCAAGGTTTTTACCAATAATACCGTCACCAAATAAAACTTCGGGTATCTCATACTCACTTTCCTCCAAGAAGAATACCTTAGAGTTAGCATCTATCTTTGTAATATCAGTCGCTTGTAAATATTTCTCTGTAATTGTACCAGAAGTCACCTCTACTATCATGGAGGAGGTGTCTGCATTTTCATTAGTTAATATAAATCTCTGTCTCTGACTAGTGTTCTTAACAAAAGTGTCTGTGAGGAACAGTCCTTCACTCAAAACTACATTAGAAAACGTTGCGATACCTGTTAAACTGTCTACAGATACTGTATTATCAGTCGGAAGAGAGAAAACAAAGTTGTTATTATCCAATCCTGTGAAGTTTAGTACCAATCCTGCTGCCATTGTGACAGTTGTAGGGTATGGAAACACTGTTTGAATCGAAATATCGACTGTACATGTTGCACTTCTTGCACTTTTTGGTGTATAACCAAGCATACGAGCAAGTTTTACAACATTTTCACGTAAAACTGCCGTTTCTAGGAACCCTTCGTTGACAGCGAGGTTCGCATTGACTGCTGTATAGTACGTATTATACGCAAGCGAGTCTAAAAGTACTGTAAGAGATGATCCTTCAAAGTCATAATCACTAAATTGTGACTGAGATCGTAAATATTCTTTAATTTGTGCCTTGATCTCGTTAAATTCAAGAGCATTAACTTGGTTGAATGCCATTATGGTTTAAATGCAATACTAACATCATCAATTTTAGGAGCAAGTCCTAAGATAAGATATGATACACTAACGTTTAGTTCATTGCGATTCTCTTCCCAGTCTGCTATAACTTCGTAGACTGCAACCCTTGGTTCATGTATTTGTATAGCTTCAGTGATTCTTTCTTCAATCTCTGTTGCTAGACCGTTTGTGTAATTCTCAAATAAGAGTCCAATGATATTACCACCAAAGGTAGGATCAAAAGGTTTCTCATAAAAGTTGTATAATACTATATTCTTGACTGCTGCTTTGATGGCTGCTTCATTCTTGAGTGACAAAACATCGTTTGTAACTGCATTCTTTTCAAATGTTAAAGAGAAGTCTCTAAATGACTTCGATACCAATGCCACTTTTGTGTCAATATAGTGCTATCAATATATTTATACTCGTTTTTTTGGTTTTCTATCAGAACGTGGGTCTGTGATTAGATATCTGCAATATTCATTCCCATTATCGTAGAAATCATCTGACATATCTACGGGAATATTTGCATTTCTACAACCATCTACAATTCTTTTAGCCTTGCCCACGATACCTCTTCTTTGCTTTGTTTCTTGATGTAGCACTATACTTCGTGTGTTGTCCACGACCTTGTGCTGATTTCTTTGGTTTCGATTCAATACTGTTTCCAGTGTTCCATGTCATTGCCATAATTAATTGTTGTTTGCGAATACTGTTGGACTTCCCCCAGTCATTGCTCCTGCATCGGCACTATCGCCAATACGAGCAACTTTAACTCCTGCCACATATACATTGGGGGATCCTGCATTTACTGTAGCAACATGTGGAGCACACGCTGGTACAGGTGGAAAGGGGTGTGATACAGTCGGGTCTCCTACTCTTGCGATAAGGATGCCATCTGCATAGACAGTTGACTGAGAAGGGGTAGAGAGCGTGGTCGATCCTGCACAAGCGTGACCTGTGGAAAGACTATCTCCTTTTCTTGATACTGCTGCCATGGGTGATGGGATGTGTGCGAAAGGTCTGCTAACTTGCGTGCTAACGCAGACATATAGATAACAGGTTTATGTTCCATTCTCCTATTTATCCTTTGAGACCAACGCGGGGTTTACGGGGTTTTTTCCTACGTCGTTTACCGAAGAACTTTTGATAGATCGGTCTGACTAAAAACAAATCTAATATCTCAAACAAGAATACAAGCCCTAGAAAGGTTACTACCCCTGCTAGAATCGTATACTCAAATAGTTTACCAATTAGTATCTTCACTTTCAGTTAAAGTCCCGACAGTATGTTCTACTATCTCAGTAATGGTCTTATCATGTTCGACTACAACATCGACAAGTCTCTCATAGTCGCCATCCATAGTTCTCTTCATCATAAGTTTAGAGTTTGCTACCTTTCTCTCTAATACATCTAACCTCTCCAATATCTCATCATACCTTCTATCTGTATGTGTGAAGTAATCGCCTGA
>CENT01097675.1_pt1 | contig 19421 bp, 18 predicted proteins | sample 530141 | NCBI WGS metagenome assembly CENT01 (sample SAMEA2591074, study PRJEB7988) | marine metagenome | isolation source: saline water (ENVO:00002010), including | reverse complement strand
CTGTATTCATATACAGTATAGCAACAATTTAGCAGAACATAGCCTTATTTAAAATAGAGATTCATTTTTTGCGCCAGTTTAAAGTCCAGTTCGCTGAGACCGCCCACGTCATGGGTGGTTAATCTGACTTCAACTTTATTATAAACATTAAACCACTCAGGGTGGTGCTTGAGCTTCTCTGCCCAGATAGCAATTTGTGACATCCAGCCAAAAGCGCCAATAAACCCCTTAAAAGTAAACGTACAGGTAATGGCATCGCCATCGCGCTGCCACGAACTGCCCTCTGCAGAGGTTGTATTTAGGGCGGCCAGTTGCTCTGCAATTTCAGTATCATTTAACTTAGTGGTCATAAGGACTCCTTTTTTGCTGATGTCATGACTACCTTAACGAATGTCGGCGCCCCTACAAAGACATAGCGGCTTTCTTTAGGCTGTCATCTGTAAAGTAATCCATGCAGCATGGGTAATCCTTTCGTGTTTAGCAGGAAAATTTTACTGACGCGACGCTCTCAACTTATACCTGTCAAATTAAATATTTCATTAAATCAGCAGGTTAAATAACAGTAACCGCTGGTGCAATGCTTGCACTATCCGTTTCAGACAATCAATCCGATGACTCACAGTCTGTTTGTGGAGAATTATGAAAGCACTACAGCTCGATACTTTCTGGCAACTTATCAATGAAAAGCTTGAACGCTGGGTCGAAGCGAGCATTAAACACCTGCCTAATATTGCCGTGGCCATCTTTATTGCCATGGCTTTTGGGCTGTTAGCCAAAATTGTTGGTAATCTTGCCCACCGTGTGTTATCCCGCACTTTTGATTCAACGCAAATTGTCGGCTTACTCACCTCCATTATTAAAGTCGCCATTGCAACCGCGGGTATTTTTATCGCGCTGGACTTTATCGGACTGCGGGGAACGGTAACTTCATTGCTGGCCGGTGCAGGTATTGTTGGTCTGGCCATTGGTTTTGCGTTCCAGGACATTACCGAAAATCTGATAGCCGGGATTGCCATGGGGGTGCGTAAACCCTTTCAGATTGGCGATGTTATCGAAGCCGAAGGCGTATTTGGTAACGTAGAGGCAATAAACCTTCGTAACACTCATGTAATGACATTCTTTGGCCAGCGGGAAATCATTCCCAACAAGATTCTGTTTCGCAATATTCTTACTAACTATAGCGTTAACGGCCATCGCCGGGTTGAAGTGCCGGTCGGGATTTCCTACGCGGACGATCCTCAGCAAGCCGCCGAAGTGTTAACTGAAGCCGTTAATGAATTTGACTTTGTGATCAGAAAAGAAGAAACCGGTGTGTGGGCTGAGTCTTTTGGCGACAGCAGTATTAATTTGCTGGTCTGGTTCTGGATCGAATACCCGGGTGAGCCTGGTTTTCTGGCGGCAAGACATCAGGTAATCGTTGCCATTCAGAGAGCATTGAGCGATGCTAATATACTCATTCCCTTTCCTATTCGCACACTGGATTTTGGTGCTAAGGGAGGTGAGAAACTCAACGCTATGCTTAACGATTCTGTTTTACCTCAAAACCAAACAGATGATGGTGCTTCCCAGCCATCGGCTAGTGAAGACGATAATAGCCCTGGCGATGATAGTTAGAAAACAGTTTTAATTTTGTTTGGAGACATCCCATGAAGTTTCGTAATGTACGTCTTTTTTTATTCGGATTAATTGCTGTTGCCGGTATGACTACGGGCTGTGCAACGATGGAAGGACTCGGCAAAGATATTAAAAAAGCAGGTGAACAACTCGAAGAAGCAGCAGACAAAAACTAAGGGAATTACCAGAATGCTTAGCGGTGTCCCAGCTGGTCTGACAATCAACCAATGTGATAGAAATGTTGATTTTCTATTAATAATGGTAATAATGACTGCAGTTAACTGGTTGGGCCACTTCTTATATGAATTTAAACCGAATCGATTTAAACCTGTTTGCTGTATTTGACGCCATTTATACCGCAGGTAATCTTACCAGAGCCGCTGATATCCTTTGCATCACCCAACCGGCAGTGAGTAACTCGCTGGCCCGGCTTCGTGATCTACTTAACGACCCGCTGTTTGTCAGAACCGGGCATACAATGAGTCCTACGCCGGTAGCACAAAACCTTATCGGCCCAGCCCGTCAGGCACTGGAGCTGTTACGAACCAGTGTATTACAAAGTCGCGAATTTAATCCGGAAGTGGCTGAAAAAACCTTTCAGTTTGCCTGCCGTGACCTTATTGAAGCCAGCATATTGCCGCGGCTGATTGCAAAAATTGAAGCCCAGGCCCCGGCCATTACCATCACTAATTACGACATTGATAAAAAACAGGTGGTAAATGCCCTCGCAAGCGGACAACTCGACTTTTACGCCGACAGCGAAACGCTTACCGATCAGTATCTGGCGCGTCATAAAATAGCCGAAGATCGTCTTGTCGTAGTTGGCCGGCCGGAACATCCGGCCTTCAGCGACCCCCTGACTATGGAAAGTTTCCTGACCTACGGCCATATAAAGGTATCCCAACGCCAGGACCAGGCCAGTGAAGTGGATATTGAGTTATCCAAGCTCGGCCACCAGCGGCGTATTGCCATGCAAAGTCATCACTTTCTTACCATCCCCAGCGTACTGGTAAAAACGGATCTTCTTGCCTGTTTACCGTCACACTTAGCCAAGCATTACAATCTGGCCGTGAGTGAACTTCCCTTTGCTTTACAGCCCCTCGATTATTATGTGTACTGGCACGTTAGTGCCAATGAAGATCCTGCCCACCGCTGGGTACGCCAACAGTTAATTGATATCGCTCAGGCGTTTCTTTCGCCGCCCTTAAATCAACACGCCGCCTGAATTAAGTGACCTTCAGGGCCTCGCAATACGGAGCGAGGCCAGTAGTTCTCATTTTAAAAAGCTTGTAAACCACGGCTCTCTGATCTTTTTAAATTCCAGCCTAAAATTCACTTATTCCATATTATTCAGTATTTTATAAAGGTAAGGCCGAGATGGATTATGCCTATAGGTATTTACCTTCATAACAATGTATGGTCCGCGCAATTTACCAGTCCCGCAGACAGAGCTTTAATGATCTCGACAAAACAAACAACTGATTGACCACCTAACTTAACTTATAACCTATCTTTCAAGGAGCTAACCATGTTGAAAATTGTTAAGTCCTCTTTGTTTGCTTTAACTGCAACGCTGGCGCTTACCGGCACCGCGAATGCTAATGTAGAAGAAGCACTGGCCAACATCTGTACTATCGTAAGTGCCGATGATAAAGGCGAGTTACGTAAGAAAATGCGGGCTGTTCAATCGGACTACCGTCTCAAGCTGCACGACTACTACTCAGGTATTTCATGCAATGGTCAGAGCCTAATCCGCACGGCCCTGCAAAATAATGCTGTAGAGGTTGGTACGCTTTTGGTGAAGAAAATGCCTAGCCGTGAACTGGGCGAACCAGAACAAGATGGCAAAACACTGCAAGCCTGGATCAATGAAAATAGTCTGCAGGACCATGCCATTGCCAAGGAGTTAATGGACCGTCTGTAAGACGGCCAACGTAACCATTTCATGATAGCCATGTAAACAGTTCAACATGGTTGCAGGGAATTTAGCAGTCCCCTGCATTTAGAAGGCGCCGCAAGGCGCCTTTTTTCTTCTTCCAGGCCCACTCTCAAAGCAAACCACAACACACTGATTTTATTGTCCTTTACGCCACAACAAAAAAGTATAAAGTCCTATACCAATGTATCACCTAAGCTGTTTTATCAATCTTATACTTTAGGTTTAATAGACCCAACAAAACAAAGCAAAGCAAAGCAAAGCAAACAAAATTATTTCCCTTTAAGGCTGCTAAAACTAATGAGGATTACCACCATGTTGAAATTTGCTAAAACTGCTGCTCTTGTATTAACTGCTTCTTTTGGTATTAACGCCACTGCCCACGCTAACGTGGAAGAAGCTTTAGCTAATATCTGTACTATCGTAAGTGCTGATGACAAAGGCGAACTGCGTAAAAAAATGCGCGCCGTACAGTCTGACTACCGTTTAAAGCTGCACGACTATTACTCAGGTATTACCTGTAATGGCCAGAGCCTTATCCGCACTGCACTGCAAAATAACGCTGTGGAAGTAGGTACTCTGCTGGTGAAAAAAATGCCCAGCCGTGACCTGAGCGAGCCGGAAAAAGACGGTAAAACACTGCAAGCCTGGATCAACGATAACGGTCTGCAGGATCACGCCATTGCCAAAGAAGTAATGGATCGCCTGTAAGACGTTCTCCCCTCTTTCATGATAACCATGTAAGCTGTTCAACATGGTTGCAGGGAGCATAGCAGTCCCCTGCATTGGAAAGGCGCCGCAAGGCGCCTTTTTCCTTTTTGGCAGACCAAAAACAAACCCAACCAACTGATTTTAAATAGTTTAAATCACCCAAAACCAGGTATTAGAATAAATACTAATGTATCAGCCCTACTGTTTAAGCGGTCGTTAGTTTGAGTTCTAATAGCCCTAACAAAACAAAACAAAACAAAACAAAATTTTAAGACTGCTGAACCTAATAGGGCTACTACCATGTTGAAATTTGCTAAAACTGCTGCCCTAGTATTAACGGCTTCTTTTGGAATTAACGCCACTGCCCACGCCAACGTGGAAGAAGCGCTGGCCAATATCTGCACCATCGTAAGTGCTGATGATAAAGGCGAACTGCGTAAAAAAATGCGTGATGTTCAGTCTGACTACCGTTTAAAACTTCGCGATTACTATGCCGGTATCACTTGCAACGGCCAAAGCCTTATCCGCACGGCGTTACAAAATAACGCTACTGAAGTGGGTACCCTGCTGGTGAAAAAGATGCCAAGCCGCGATTTAAGCGAACCTGAGCAAGACGGTAAAACATTGCAAGCCTGGATCAATGACAACGGCATGCAAGACAACGCCATTGCTAAAGAAGTACTTGCTCGTCTATAAGACTCACAACGAATTCATGTCAGCCATGTAAACATTTCAACATGGTAGCAGAGCTCCGGGCTCTGCGGTGGGGCGCCTTAGGGCGCCTTTCCTTTTTCAAAAACCAACGTTTAAACATACACTTGCAGATACAGCGTATGAAATCAAATACCAATGTATAATTCTCAGTGTGTCATCACTTCTTCAACTAAGGTGTAATAAACTCATTGCTGACCGAGATAAATAAAAGCGAGCGTATTATGAAAATTAAAATCGTTACCCTTAGCCTGCTGACCTGCAGTTTTTTCACAGGCACGACCATGGCCAACGATCATAATAACCAACCTGCTTCTGTTGACAGTGCCCCACAACTGGTTAAGAAACTGCGTGCCGACGTTACACGTTTGCCGGTTGATCAGTTACTCAATAAATACATCAAAAAATATAATCAGTCAGAAAATACCTTCACAACAGCACCAGGGTTGTCATTAAACGGTGCTAACCAACAGCCGGGACAACAAGCCGGTCGGTAATCAGCTGCACTGCCAACCCTGTACCAATTATTAGTTATCACAAATTGTTGCATTCATTGACTACCCCTCAGACTTAATTGTCACTACACTATGGGCCAATTACTGCCGATAAAAAGTCAGGGCTATTCATGCAACAACCTCAGTCATCTCAACCTTCGTGCTACTCACGAACGTTTGTGCCGGCAATGTCATTGCTGGCTACCGCGATTCTCTCTTCTTCCGTGTTTGCACAATCTTCTCCTGTGGCGCCAGACTCCGGGCTGGAAACCATTGAGGTTACCGCGCAAAAGCGTTCTCAGAACTTACAGGAAGTGCCGGTAGCCGTTACCGCTCTGAGTGGTGAGCTGCTGGCAGAAAAAGCCAGTTTCGATATTTTTGACATCGAGCGCAGTGTTCCTACCCTATCGGCTTTTCAAAGCCAGAGTGCAACTAACAGTGCCTTCGCAATTCGCGGAATTGGCACCTCGTCGCAAAACTTTGGTTTTGAATCCTCGGTGGGATTGTATGTGGATGGCGTTTATCGCGCCCGCCAGAACTCGGTGATTAACGATTTGGTTGATATCCAGTCGGTGGAAGTTCTGCGAGGTCCACAGGGCAGCTTGTTTGGTAAAAATACACCTTCCGGTGCGGTGGTTATTAATACCGTTAATGCCGACTTTGATGGCCGGGGCTTTTTCCAGGTCACTGCCGGCAATTACAATACATTGAACATAAGCGGCGCTAAGTCGGTTACCCTGATTGACGACATACTGGCTATCCGGGCGAGCGGCTTTACTGCACGCCGTGACGGTTGGGTAACCGACCAGACACACCCCGACAAAAACCTTAACAACCGCGACCGCTCAGGTTTTCGTCTGCAAGCCTTGTATACGCCCACAGATGCGGTGTCGGTAAGAGTGATAGCCGACTATGCCGAACTCGACGAGCGCTGTTGTGCGGCGCTCACCTGGCAAGGTAACGCTCAGGCACATGAGATCCCGGGTAAATATGGTACCGATAGTCTTATTGCGTCGCCATTGATTGGCGGTCGCGTATTTAGACAGGCGCAGTATTTCGATTTCACCACGGCGCTCAGTTCCACGCCACGTTCCGCGATGCAGGATCGTGGTCTGTCAGCAGAGATCGACTGGCAAATCAGCGACACCTTATCGCTGGTGTCTGTTAGTTCACTGAGAAAATTTGATAGCTTTGACTATATCGACTCAGATTTCTCCGATGGCGAGCTATTATCCACTACCAATGACTCGGCCCAGCGAGCAGTGACTCAGGAGCTCAGGGTTCATTATACGTCCCCCTCGTTGTCTGCTATTGCCGGTGTCTTTTACTTTCATCAGCGCCTTGACCTCGATTTCAATAATATGATTGGCAGCAACTTTCCGGCCTTTTTTGCCACCAGCGCAGCGGAACTGCAGCCTCTTATTGAAGGGATTAATACGCTCAGTACATTGAGCGGTGGCCTGATAGCACCAGTGGCACCCGCCACGCCGGGAGGCTCCGACTTCCCACACAGTGCCGATCAGACGCAAGACAGCTATGCGGTATTTGCCCAGACAGACTGGACGTTTCTGCCTCAATGGAGTCTGACTACAGGGATCCGCTGGACCACCGAGGATAAAACGCTCAACGGCGAATTCAGCGAAATTGGGCCAGGCATTAATGGTTTACCCACTCAGGGGCAAGATATTCCTAACCCCTATGCCGCGGTGCCAGCTTTAACTGATATCGCCACTGCGCTCGCTTCCATGCAGATGCCCGACGCAGACTCACTGGCAGCCATCGCACCGTTTCAAAATCCGGGCTGGGGCTTTTATTTTCTTAATACGGCTTCTATTCTGCCGCGGCCCTCCATGCAGGAATCCTTATCCGACGACAATGTTTCCGGCACGGTTAAAATTAGTTACCAGCCCAATGATGAACGCCTGATATATTTATCCTGGGCGAATGGATTTAAGTCTGGTGGCATCAATACCGACCGCATAGCGCCCGGATTTGATCCGGTATTCAAAGCCGAAACGTCCCGGGCCTGGGAGTTGGGCCTGAAGCAGGAATTCCCTGAATACGATTTACGCTTTAATCTTGCCCTGCATAAAACGGATATCGACGACTTTCAGGCATCCACTTTTACCGGGACTGGCTTTAATCTGCAAAATGCTGGCAGTATCGGTACCAAAGGCGTTGAATTTGATTTGGTCTGGTTACCGGTTGCTTCTACTCAGATATCGCTAAACTTTGCCCGAACTCTGGCTACTTTCGACGAGTTTGACAATGGTACCTGTTGGGTTGCCTATACCTGGCACACCGGCATTGACGATCCAGGCCGTCAAAACACGGAAGATCCGTATTGTTCCCGGGCCGGCGATCGGATTGGTTTTGAACCAGAAACCCGTTATACGCTGGGTCTTGAGCATTACATTGACGTCTTTAGCTTCCCCACCACAGTACGCGTGGATTATTTGTACACCGGTGATCTGTTCATGGATGACACCAACGACCCCTACAAACACCTCGACAGCTTTGATCTGGTTAACGCCAGCTGGATGTGGGAAATGCCGGCATTGGACAGCCAGATAATTGTCTGGAGTAAAAACCTGTTTGATACTGAGTACGTGGCTAAGAATGGTTTTGATGTACCGGTTCAGGCGGGCAAGATTATGGCTTACCCTGGCATGCCGCGCACCTGGGGCATTAGCCTCAGAACCCACTTTTAATGACTACTATTGGTTACCCGGTGTTCCCCTTTTTACCGGGTAACTAAAAGCTTCTTCGCCGCGTTTTATTGAACGAGATCAAATCGTCTTTGCTCAGAGTCTGTATGCTATGACTTATCAGGAACTATCCGGTTCCCATAACGATAAACAGATGAATTCAGGCTATGCAAACTATCGATTTTTTTGACTCGGCGCTACTTAATAAATACAACATCAATGGCCCGAGATATACCTCCTATCCTACCGCTCTGGAATTTAATAACGATGTGAGTGATGCAACCCTGCTCACAGCGGCAAAAACCAGCCCTGCCCCGGATTTGTCGTTATACGTGCATATCCCATTCTGTCATTCACTCTGCTATTACTGTGGTTGCAACAAGGTCGTCACCCGCCACGCCGATAAGGCAGACCGCTATCTGGATTATCTGAGTAAAGAAATTACCCTGCGTTCAGCCGCTTTTGAGCATTACACAGTCCGGCAGTTACACCTTGGCGGCGGCTCACCGAGCTTTCTTTCTCCTGAGCAACATCAGCGTTTAATGCAACTGCTAAAAGACGCCTTCAACTTTGCGGACGATGCGCAGTGTAGTATCGAAATAGATCCCCGCACAGTCGACACCGACTACATCAGCGCCCTTGCCAGCGTGGGCTACCGCCGAATCAGCATTGGTGTACAGGACACCGACTATAACGTTCAACAAGCGATTAACCGGGTTCAGAGTACGTCCCATATAGCCAGTCTGGTAGATCATGCCAGACAAGTTGGCTTTGACTCGGTTAACCTCGACCTCATTTATGGTTTGCCACATCAATCCGAGGAAACCTTTAAGACCACCCTGGCGGCAGTAAAAGCGATGGAGCCGGAGCGGGTTTCACTGTTTAGCTACGCACACCTGCCGGAGCGTTTTGCGGCGCAGCGTAAAATTAAAGACGAATGGTTACCTTCTGCTGAGCTTAAACTGGCATTAATGAAACAGGCCATGGCCACCCTGAGTGAGGTAGGTTACGAACTCATTGGCATGGATCATTTTGCTAAAGCCGACGACGAACTTGCCGTCGCTCAACGTCAGGGTGAGCTGCACCGTAACTTTCAGGGCTACACCACCCGGGGGGATCTCGACCTGCTCGGTTTGGGTGTTTCGTCTATCTCAGCCGTTTACAATATGTACGGCCAGAACCCTAAAACCCTAAACGATTATTACGCAGCGCTGGATGCACCTGCGAGCCTTACGACCAAAGGTGTGTTATTGAACCGCGATGATATGTTGCGCCGACAGGTCATTATGCAACTGATGTGCAACCTGAACCTGGCTATTTGCGATATAGAATCAGAGTGGGAGATTGATTTTAACAACTACTTTGCCGATGCCATTGCAGCTTTGGATCCCTTTATTGACGATGGACTGGTATCGGTCACCGCACAGCATATCCGGGTAGCCCCAAAAGCGCGCTTACTGATCCGCATCATCAGTATGTCTTTCGACGCCTACCTGGCCAGGCAGGTACACCAGCGTCGATATTCACGGGTAATTTAGCCTGCTCCGCCGGGCTTTAAATAACTGCCAACCGGATTAGCAGCCAGTGACGCATGGCACTGGCCCATCAATTCATCCATGTTGTAGCCGCTATTGCCATCACAACTGGCTATGGATGACTTAAAGCGAATATTTAGCGGTAATTTTGTACCACTGCTGAACAGATAATTGCCCATTGCCTCATTGACTTTGCCTGTGAATACCAGCCCTTGCTGTTCACTAACATTCGGTAGACTGATGGCAAAGGTGGCGCCACTGATCCGACAGCACTTGGCCAGCGGTATATTAAGTTGCCCCTCAATTACCCGGGCAACCGCCTGAATAGCCTGATTGCCCTGATGGAATCCCTGATGCTCATTGATATCGTGAATACCGGCAATTTTTATCAACAGCATTGAAAACGGCTGATTATTGATTTGGCAGTACTGCAGATGCTCGCTAACTTCCTTCATTAAATAATGTTCGGTCTTCATACCGGTAAGCGGATCGTCATAACCAGTATGAAACATGGAATCAGCAATAATTTTGCTCTTCAGTAAGTTTTCAGCACGCTGCTTGAGGGTATTGCTGATAACCGGCTTTTTCACAAAGTCATTACCACCAGCAATCCAGCAGGCTTCCTGAATATTGCGCTCAACCGAAGAGGTAATAAATAAAATGGGGATTTTAACAAAGTTGTTATTAGAACGGACTTTTTCGCAGAATTCCAGACCTGACATATCCGGCATCTGAATATCCAGCACAATCAAATCAACCGGATGAACTGCCAGAAAATTAAAGGCTTCCTGAGCATTACCTGCCGCTTCACAATGACAGATGTCGCTTAATACCGCTATCAGCATTAGTCGGGTAATTTCATCATCATCGACAACTAACACTGAACACTGGTCGATGTGTTTCACCATGCTACTCCGAAACCACTTTCTTGTTAAGTTATATACGTTCTTTTAACAAAGCGCCATACAACTTTAGTAGTCATTATTTTGACGCATGACAATTTATTGACATTGATAATTAACTCTCTTTGATAAATTGTTCAAATTGCGATATCAGTGCTGGCAACTGCAGAACGATACGCTCGTAAATCGCCAGCATGTCGTCTTTTGTCGCAGTTTTCGCCTGATATTCCAGCTCATTCAGCATTTCTTTAAGCGTGTTAGCGCCCACATCACCGGCGTTCCCCTTAAAAGCATGGGCTATGAAGCGCACTTTTTCCCTGTCTTCAGCGGCAATTGCCTGCGCGAGTGTTTCTTGTTTTTCATGACTTTCATTAATAAACAGTGATAGCAGTTTTTTGAGTAACGCCTTATTGTTGTCCAGACGCTCCAGCGCTTCTTCACACTGCCAGATAGCCTGCGCAGGTTCTCCATGGGTTTGCTTCGGCATCTTAGACACCTTAGCTGAGCTGAGGCTGTCAGTTACTTTTTCGATGAACTCACCGGCATCAATGGGTTTGGTCAGGTAATTATTCATACCAGCCTCATAGCATTTTTGGCTCTCGCCTTTCAGAGCGTTAGCCGTCATCGCAATAATCGGAATATCCCGGTGGCCTTCGCCAGCTTGTCCGCCCCGTATCGCTCGGGTGGCATCGTAACCATTTAGCACCGGCATATTGCAATCCATTAAAACCAGATTGATATCCGGGTTATTGCGTAATTGTTCAATGGCATCCGCACCGTTAACGGCGCTGAACACCGTTGGCCCGTAGGGCTCGAGAATAAACTCAGCTACCTGACGGTTAATCTCGTTATCATCGACAATTAAAAAATGCTGCGCACTAATATCTACCGCAGGCCTGGAATGGTCACTACGCACGTCTGAACTGCGCCGGCTGTCAGAAGTTTGAACCGATAATGACGTCTGTTTCGCTCTGCTATCAACCACATTGGAAAGAAAAACCGAGCGGTATAACGGCTCCGTCAGCACTGTAGCCTGCTCCTGCAAAGTACTTTGATCTGCAGCAGATTGACTTATCACGAACAGCGACGGCAGACGCTCAGCGTTTGCCACCCATTGCCGCCAGTGCTCAGCAAATACCGAATAATAGACACTCCCCTGTTCAACAAACAAATAACCACAGGATTGCACTTCTGCTAATGACATCGGCCGGTGGTAAACAACGGGTGAAGCACCGTTGCACACAAGTAGTTGTTGCAGCACTTTGTCAAGCGGCTCACTGGAAACCATCATCCCGGCACAAGCGCCCGCTAATCGGGATTTATCTTCTTCTCTGACCTGCCATAATTTGAGCGGGACTGTGATGGTAAAAGTAGTACCAGCGCCTTCCTCAGACGTAACCGTTATGGAACCGTTAAGCAAAGTCAGTATCTCCCGACAAATTGACAATCCTAAACCGGTTCCGCCATAGCTGGCGGCAATGGTCTTATCAGCCTGATTAAACGCCGTAAATAGTTTATCTATCTGATCACTTGCAATGCCCTTACCGGTATCAGTAACTTCAATAACCAGACGAGCCTCGTTGTCTTCCCCCTCACCCCTACAGGTCAACAGTACATAGCCTTCACTGGTAAATTTAATCGCATTATTAAGTACGTTATTAATAACCTGGGTAAGCCGGTGCGGATCGCTGTGAATCAAACTAAAGTTAAGTTCACTGGTATCAATATAAAAACCAATCCCTTTTTGATTGGCCACCACCGACATGGTACTTGTAATCCCTTCAATCAACGCCTCGGGGTTAAAATTGCGAAAGTTTAATTCCAGCTTCCCGGCCTCAATTTTAGATAAATCAAGCACATCATTTATCAGTCGCTGAAGTGTATCAACACTGCTCTGGGCCATATCAAGCAGTTTTGCCTGTTTGGCATTCAGTGACTCACTTCGCAATAACGTTGTAGCGCCGACAATTCCATTTAGCGGCGTGCGCATTTCATGGCTGATGGTTGATATAAAGTTACTTTTCAGCTGACTTAATTCCACCGCTTCGTCGCGGGATTTTCTGAGCTCCTCGGTACGATCTGCCACCTGTTTTTCTAATTTCTGGTTGTTTTCGGCCACCATTAGCAGACTTTCTTTTTCCGCAGTAATATCACGAATAACAATGGCATAGGCGGCTTTTGCCTGAGGGTTATCGATGATATTAACCTTGCAATGAAACCACATGTTTCTTCCTCCCTGGATCTGCTGCTGCCATTCCACACCATTCACCCCGGTACCAAGGCGTGAAAGCAGGACCTCAGCGACTTCCTCTCCCCCTATCTGAGCAAGTAACTCGGTTATTTTCTGGCCGCTGATTTCCTGTTTCTGTAATAAAAACATATGCACAAAAGCTTTATTAAAGCTAGTGATTTGCCATTCATGATTAACGGTAATCACCGCATCTTCCGCAACATCAACAGCCGCTTTAGCTTCTTCAGCCGCTATCAGCAGTTTTGACAAACGGTGATTGTTAGCCCCCAGGTATCGAAGTGCCAGCAAAGACACTAACAAGACAGCGCCTAAGCCCGCCATCGACTCCAAACGTCGTTCAGCCAGTTGATTTTGGTAATAATCTTCATTAACCAGTACATAGGCGTGTAAAAACCCGGTTTTGCCTGCAGACACAAAGATATCGCGAGATAGGCCCAGCGCAGACTGACCTGCCCCTTTTTGAACATAACGGTTTAATTCGGCTATTTCTGAGGCTATCACCTCGTATTCACTGTTAAACGTTTTCTCCGGCGCCAGATCCCGGCTGAATTGCAGAGATTTATCCGGATGTTTAACAAAATATTGCTCTTTGTCGGTGAGGATAATGGTGAGATGCTCCCCAACCAGAACATCCAGTTCACTGAGTAATTCAGACACATCGATATTGGCAATAAGCTGGCCGAAAAACTGATTTTCCGAAAATACCGGCAGCGCTATACGCAATGTGGGTTGGTGAGGGAAAGCAATTTGTCCATATTCATGGTTCAAATCAATATGCGAAACAAATAACTGCTGTTTAGACAATGTCTTTGTTGAGGTAAAATAATACCGATCGCCCTTAGCTTGTAAATCGCTTGTTTCAACCGCGAAAATTTTCCCGAGCCGACGTTCCACCCGAACGGTTTCATTGCCCTGGGCATCGAGCAGCCTTAATTGAAAATACTGACTGTTATTTTCTGTAAAACTGCGAAAAATTTGGGTTAACCGACTCCGCCACTTGGCTATGGTGGTACCATCAAGCGGGTCTATGCCATTATTTTTCGCCGCTCTGGTCAAGCCACTTATGGGCGGAGTGTCATGTAAAAAATAGATATCGTCCCGATAGGAATCGTATTCATTTTTCACCAGAGCTTCGATTTCCCGTAGGTTTATTTGCACATCTTCCACCACGGACTGATTATACGAAGTGGTTATTTTGTGATCGGCAATCATTGCAATAACCATAATGATAACGGCAGCAATAAGCGCATACACCCTGACTGATATCTTTTTCAACCGCTGTAACCCTGAGAAGCCTTTGTCTGCCCCACTCACTAGCAACCTGAGCTAATCGCTGTGTTTGCGGGGTATTTTAATCCTAGTGTAGATTTCTGTATTTACGAGCCTTTGCAGAAAATAAACAGTTTGAGCCCGGCATTTATGACTAAAAAGGACTTTGGTTAGTCATAAATTGTAAATTTAATGTAATGATATACACTTAAATAAGCTCAAACGGAGTCAGAGACCAGAGCGCGGCCGGAAAGTCAACCGACACAGGATGTCTTAGGGGTGAGGTAACGCTAAGCAGCCGGCTTGCCATAGAACAACAGCAAAGCAGCATAGAAAAACCCAATGACACAAACAACCGCTTACACCACGCTAGAGGCATCTGTTTTTGCCAGCAAAGGTTTAGCAGAGTGCAAAGTACTGGTGGTTGATGACGAGCAGTCCAGTTGCCTGTTAATCACTACTATTTTAAGTGATATCGTACAGTGCGCGTTTCTTCACGACCCGGCACAGGTGATTGATTATTGCGAAAAACAACCGCCGGACCTCATTGTTCTCGATATCAATATGCCTGGCATTAATGGCATAGAACTCTGCCAACAGTTAAAGCAAAACCGCAATACATCCGCCTGCCCGATAGTATTTATAACCGGTGACGGCAATGAAGAAACTCAGAATAAGTGCTGGCAGGCCGGAGCGTCAGATTACGTCAGAAAGCCGGTTGTTGCCTCGACCCTGGTACACCGTGTAAAAAACTTATTGCAAAGTAAATTGCGCCTGGACTTGTTAACCGAACTGACTTTCAAAGATCAGTTAACCGCCCTGTATAACCGCTACTATCTGTTTACCGAAATCCCAACGCAGCTCAAACGTCTGTCCCGGGAGAATAAAACTCTGGGCGTTATCATGATTGATATTGACTACTAAGGGCTTCAACGACTGTTACGGTCACGTAGCTGGAGATAAGTGTCTGTTCGACGTGGCTCAAACCCTTAAAGATCAACTGCCCGGTCCTCACGACAGTATTGTACGTTTTGGTGGCGAGGAATTTAGCGTATTCTTGCCCGACACCACACAGGAAGAATGCCGGAATATCGGCCGGCGTATGGTAGACGCCGTTGCTAATTTATCAATCGATAATGAAGCCAGCCCGCTGGGGAAAGTCACTATCAGTGCCGGCTATGTGGTATCGCCGCCGACTAATACGCCTGGCCTGGAACAGCTGCTGAGTGAAGCCGACTTGTACCTTTACGAGGCTAAACTGGCCGGTAAAGCCAGGCTATAAGGCAGTACAGAGCAGCAAAATCAGGCATGCTGAGGCAGCGCCAGTTCAGGCCAGCGTTTGCTCACCACTGAAATACGCCCAGACCAACTGTCCTTTCTTCAGCTCACTGACTCGACTGTCATAGTTATCCAGCAGCGCCGCTAACTCTTGCCCCTCACACGCAATTTTTACCGCACTTTGTGTAGCCGAATAAGGTACCACCGATTGCACGCTACCCTGCAGGCAGTTAGTGTGTAAGGCAGTACTATTTTCAGTGGCGAGCGTTACTTCACTGGCAGGAAGTAACAGCCGTACAGACTGCCCCATCGGAATATCTGATTCATCCACGACTTTAACTGATCTTCCGCCTATGGATATCCGGCTAATCCCTTTATTTCGCTCTTCTATTTCACCGTGTAGCACGCTGATTAAAGGCAACGAAGCATTGGTTTTGTGCCCTCTGGCGGGGTTAAGCATCTCACTGAGTGGCCCACAAGCCACACAACGACCGCTTTCTATGATGCTCAGATGATCGCAACTCACTATGATATCGTTGATATCATGGCTCACCATAATCACTTTGACGTGCTGCCCCAGGTACGCTTTTAGTTTATACAAAATACCAAAGCGCAGGGCACGATCCATGGCGCTGAAACTCTCATCGAGCAGCAACAGCGCTGGATTTGCCAGTAACGCCCTGGCCAGTTTTACCCGTTGTAGTTCGCCGCCTGACAGCTCATTGGTTTGCCGGGACATCAGTGCAGTACATTCACACAATGCCACTATGGTATTAACATTGTCCAGTTGCTGATTATGGCAAGCAACCAGCTCAAGATTGCCTGCCACGCTGAGTGCCGGAAACAGCGGCGTTTGCGCACTCACCAGCACCGCATTTTCAAGCTTATTGAGATCTTTACTGTGCCAGCGTCCGGTGACATTGGCCGCAGCGTTAAATCCAGCCAGCGCCTGCAAAAAAGTAGATTTACCGGCGCCGGATTGGCCGATGATGCCAAGCCAATTTGGCTCAGCAGCAGTCGATAGCGCTATGTCCAGCGCAAACTGACCGGCCTGAGCCGTTACATGACATTCCATTTAAGCCTCCGCCGCCCCTGCAGCCAGTAAAGGCCAATCAGCAAAAATAGCGAGAAAACCAGTAACGCGGCAGCCAGCTGGTGAGCACTGCCATAATTGAGTGACTCCACCTGGTCGAACAGCGCAATAGACACTACTCTTGTTTCTCCTGGAATGTTGCCACCAATCATCAGTACCACACCAAATTCGCCTACCGTGTGGGCAAAACTCAACCCGGCAGCAATCAGTAAACTTGGCCTCACAGCCGGCAAAACAACCCGTTGCAAACGCGCGTGCCAGGGTAAATTGAGCATCTTTGCAGTGTGTAAATAGTGGGGGTGTAACTGCGCGAAGCCTGCATACAGTGGCTGCACTGCAAAAGGAAATGAATAAATTACCGAGCCGAATACCAGGGCTTCAAAAGTGAATGCCAGGCGCTCACCGGTAATGGATAACCACATTTCACCAATCAGGCTGTCGGGCGCAAAAGCCAGTAGCAAATAAAAACCCAGTACCGTGGGTGGTAACACCAGCGGTAATGCCACACAGGCCTGCACTACTGCCTTAAAGCGGCTGTTCCAGCGGCTCAACCACCAGCTCACCGGTATGGCAACCAGCATCAGCAGTAACGTTGATAGCCCTGCCAGTTTGAGGGTAAGCCAGATTGCCGAAAATTCCACGTTTAATGTCTTCCCTCAGCGGGGCCAGACGCGAGCGGCGCATACCCTGCTTCGGCCAGTTGCGACTGAATTTTGGGGCTGCGCAGGAATGCGGCAAGCTTTTTTGCAGCTATAGAGGATTCACCCTTACCGGTGACCGCAAGTTGCTGAATAATCGGCGCGTAGTTATCCGGCAAAGTCTGGCAGGTTAGTTGATAGGTAACACATTGAGAAGCTGCAATAAACGCCACATCCACATTGCCGGTTTGCCAGAATTGCAGTGTTTGTTGAATGTTAGTCCCGCGAATAAGCCCCGGCGCAAGTTTTTCCCACAATCCGGCCTGTTCCAGCAGCTGTTTAGCTGCTCGTCCGTATGGGGCTATGTCTGGCTCGGCAATGGCAACTCTGGTACCTGCCGCCGTTAACCGTGGATCGCTGAGACCATCAATGTTGCCCAACAGCGCCAGATGGCCAACCGCGTAAGTCTGCACGGCGGACGCCGCTATCCTGCCTGAGGCAACCAGTGCCTGGGGGCGTTTACTGTCGGCGGATAAAAATAAATCATAGGGCGCGCCATGTTGGATCTGCGCAAATAAAGCGCCACTCGAGCCAACACTTACCCGCACGTTAATACCGCTAGCCGCCTCAAATTCCGGCAGCAGCTTTTGCAGTGGTGCCGCAAAATTTGCCGCTACAGCTACATTGATGGATGGCGCAGCATGAGCCATCTGAGTTGCGCACATAGCCATAACGATTGCCCACAAACACTGCATAATCTGGTTCATGGCCAGTTAGTCATCCTTATCATCAGTCAGCCAGCGCATTGCCGCCTCATTGTCGGTGCCTTTAGCGGCCACCCAGGTTGAGGTATCTCCCGCCCATTCTTTTTTCCAGATAGGTACCGATTGTTTGAGCATGTCCATAATGTACGACGCCGCACTAAAAGCATCCTGGCGATGTGCTGCACAAGTACCAACCCACACAATTTGCGCCTGATTCGGCAACCGGCCTACGCGGTGCACAATACCGGCATTAGTAAGCCCAAACCGCGTAGTTGCCTGCGCCAGTAATTGCTGCAACGCGGACTCGGTCATCCCCGGATAATATTCCAGTTCAATGCCGTCGATGGCACCTTCGGCATTGTAATCTCTCACCCGACCGGTAAAGGTAACCACGGCACCCGACTGACTGGCCTGGTTATTAAGGCAAAGCTCATCGTAGAGCGCTTGTTGGCTAAAATCGGCTTCACTGACCCGCGCAAACATCCTACCCTCCGGTAACCGGTGGAAAGAACGCCACTTCATCCTGCTCAGACACCACCATGGTGCCATCACAAAGCGTTTGATTGCAGGCGCAGAGCACGTTAGCCGACAGTGCTTGTTGCCACTGCGGGCCTTTAGCCATTAGCGCCTGACGCACACCTTCGATGGTGGCATCATCCGGCACCGCCATTTCCAGTGACTCAGTCCCAGTGACTTCCCGGATCTGGGCAAATAATTTAACCTTCATCACGACTCCACTGACCACTCTTACCGCCCTGTTTAAGCAGCACCCTGACATTGGTCATTATCATAGCCGGATCCACCGCCTTGCACATATCAAACAGGGTCAATAACGCCACATTAACGCCGGTCAGCGCTTCCATTTCCACGCCGGTCTGACCATTCAGCTTGCAGCGGCAACGAGTAATAATGCGGTTATTCTGCTCATCAAGCGTGAACTCAATATCCACTTTACTCAGCGCTAAGGGGTGACATAAGGGGATCAGGCTGGCACATTGTTTTGCCCCCTGAATACCGGCAATTCTGGCCACAGCCAGCACGTCGCCCTTGGCGGCACTGTTAGTTTTAACCTGCGCCAGCGCCTCGGCACTTAAATGTAACTCGCCTTCGGCAATCGCTTCACGAGTGGTTACCGCTTTACCGCTGACATCCACCATGTTGGCTTCGCCCTGTTGATTCACATGAGATAATTGCATAGCTAGTGATTGCCTTTTAAATGGCCCACAAAGCTACATGGCTTAAAGCTGGCATCCAGTTGTGAACGGATAATACCTTGCCATGCCGTTTTACAAGCGCCGGTTGAGCCGGGCAGACAGAAAATAACAGTACGATTAGCAAAACCGGCCAGTGCCCGCGACTGAATAGTCGAGGTACCAATTTCCTGAAAGCTCAGGTAACGAAACAATTCGCCAAAGCCATCGACGGTTTTATCAAACAAAACGCTAAGTGCCTCGGGCGTTGAATCTCTGCCGGTAAAACCGGTACCGCCGGTTACCAGAATGGCTTCCAAAGCGGGG
>CENT01025709.1_pt1 | contig 19613 bp, 27 predicted proteins | sample 530141 | NCBI WGS metagenome assembly CENT01 (sample SAMEA2591074, study PRJEB7988) | marine metagenome | isolation source: saline water (ENVO:00002010), including | reverse complement strand
TTTTTCTATTGACGTTATAGCAGAGAGGACAGCGATGATCAAGCCGAGAAAAGCTGAGACCATTTGGATAATTACGTTGATGTCTTCGGGAAGCGTAGACATGAAAGCGAGAACAGATGCAAGGATCCCTGAAACAGGGTGTGTGATGTGCTGAAACATTGTAGGTATTTGCAGGCTTTTCATTACAGATCATCAACAACTGTGATGCCTCCAAAGGTAGAACCAAAACCTGACCCTGCTCGGACATGGATTTCAGTAAGAGATGTTGTTCCGCCAAATACGTTAGTTCCAATAGAAGGTGGGGAGGCGCTAAGGATATTTATTGTGTTAATACCGACGCAGTCTTTAAAGACTTTATCCCCTAGAATCTCTATTGTTTTAGGAAGAGTAACCTCAGTAAGACCCGAGCATCCTTCAAATGCGCTACTATCAATAGAGGTAAGGCCCAGCCTTAGGTTCACCGTAGCTAAAGAAGTGCAATCTTTAAAAGAACTATCTCCAATTGTCATCGATCCTGAGTAGCCTGTATCTAGAGAAGGGATGCTAGTTTCTCTAAACACGCCGTCTTCAAGAGACGTGATTTTATACGGAACGAACACAGGGGACTCGAAATTAACACACTCAAAAAAAGCATTGTTTCCGATAGACTCTAGAGAAGGAGGAAAGGTAACGCCTTTAAGGGCTGGGTTGGAGTTAAAACAATCGAAGTCTAACTTAGTCACACAGTTCGGAATAAACACATACTGAGTTGAGCTGTTACTTCCGTCCCCAAAACCCGAGCCATTGTCTATTGTGTATCCTCCAGAAAACCACGGAAGGGTGACGCTAGCGTCAGTAATCGGAGATTTTTTATCCAAAACAGCATACCCTTGGCTATCTACTTTGAGATTAAATAACTCGTCTAGCGTAGTGTTATCCGGTGTCGTAGGAGTAAACAATATATTACCGCCATTAGCGGCTTTTACGTTATCCCCTTTACGAGGAAGGTCCAAATTATTTTTAGCCTGATCAATGGCTTCTTTGGGTAGTCTTTGTTCAACTCCCCATCGAACAGCATCAAGAAAAGGTAGTAGTGTTTTTCCGGCCATAACTATTGAAGGATAAATGTGTAGAGGATAGTTGATCCTGTTGGAACTGTTAAAGTGCGACCAGCATAGTAGAGACCAGGAATGTAGTCCCATGTCATTGATGTAGATTCTGGATAGGTATCTCCGGTAGAATCAGAAACGGATTGATGAGTACCGTCAAGACCAACCGTAGCTGTTCCGTCAGTATCAATAACTGTAACCGACCCTTGGATAAACGTAGCTAATTGAACAGAACCAGGACCTTCGATCTGTCCAGATTGAACACTGGCCAGCGATCTAGGTGTATTAGTAGATACTAACTGATTAGCTAAAGCTGCAAGCAGAGCACGCTTCTCGTCACCAGAAATCGTCCCACAGGAGAGATTCTTGATGTAGTCGGCTGTGACTGTTTCGGAGCCAGCAGCAATAAGCTCGGCTATTCCTTTAAATGTGATATCAGACATAATTTTAGTTAAGATCGAGGGTTTGGAATTTTGTAGTTACGAAAGCGTCCACATCATTGTCGGGGCCACTATTGACCACTTCGATATGAACGTCGTTTCCTACCTTGGTTGCGGTGACAGACACATCCTCTCGGACGTTGCTGAAAACTTCATCGACGATTCCGCCTTTATCCCATTTTGATAGGAAGACGTAGCGGTAAGAGCTGTGCTTTCCGTCAGTGTTCGCTTTGGAGACGATGCTGACATCGATGTCGATACGGAAAGTGTACCCTATAAGATCCGTGAGGCCGAGTGCTTCACCAAGGATTTCAGAGTCAACGATGAACTGGCAGGAGCCTCCAACGGAAAGTGCTTCTTTGTTCTGGGTAAGAAAAACTGGAACTGATACGTGCTCGTAGTTGGTCTCCTCGACAACAAACAGGCTATCGCCTGCCTGTGGGAGTACCCCGAGATTAATCATCGCAGCTTCAATATCGTCAAGCCTACTATCCCGTGAGGCAAGTTGGCCGTCCGTGTATTCGGAGGCACGCTCAAGCTCAGTGACGATTTCCACACCGGTAATGATAGTGTCAGTAAGATAAGGCGCTACCCCGAGGAGGTCAGTATCCTCATACTGGAGAGTGTAATCGAGACCGTCCACAATTTGGACGATTGCTCGGATAGATGCCGGTAAAGCGGGTACAGTGACGGTGTCGAGTTCGACATTCAATAGATCACCAGCCGATAGATTACGGCAAGACTCCACAATTAAAGTTTCGGGAGACGAATAAACAAAAGTTTGGGTAGCCATTTATTAGAGTAGTAAAAAGAAAAGCGAGGGCAGGACGTAAGCCCCGCCCCCGCTGATAGGTTTGTCGTATTAGCTTAGGAAGCGTCTACGATAATGATGTCTACGGTGGTGTCCTCCAAGGTAGGAGTAAGAGCACCTCCAGGATTTGACGCAGTGAGGCGAACCCCGTCGTCAACTCCGTCAAGACCAGATCCGGTAAGAATCTCAATATCGACATACTGCGGATCGGTATCTCCATCTGGGAAGGTAACCGTTCCGGTAGCACTTGTGTAGTTTACACCTCCGCTAGCTCCGCTCAGATCAGAGAGAGCGTAGTCCACAGTGGACTCCCCAGTGAATGTTCCCGAACGCTCGAAGCGGATCGAGACAGTCTGAGAAGTTCCATCGTTGACGTGTACAGTTTCACCCGCTGGGGCAAACCTTACAACAGCAGCTCCAGGAGCATCTTCACAATCGCCGTTTTCATTAACTACGTCGTCGCAAGCAGCACAAGCAGCAGCCTCGTTATCAGTAGGCAGGCACTTGTCGAACTCCTGTGGCGAAGCAAACTCCTGAGTAACGTCATCCTCGGTAGGATCAGTAGGAGCAATAATGTAACCTTCAGGACGGCTGTGACGGTAAGCAAGAGCACCGGCACGTTCTACCTTCCAGTTTTTCAGACGGTAAGCGTGACGTGACACAATCTCAAACTTGTCGTTAAAGCGGTTGTTGTCAATGTATGCTCCGTCACGAATGACCATGGAGAAGTTAGTGGCTACGTTAGCCTCACCAGCTTTCTTATTCGCCTCCTGCAAGCGGAAACGCTTAAACGCAGTGTTATGAATGTGGAAGGCAAGAGTCACCATAGGGAAACGCTGATTGTTAGCGGTCGTGTAAGCTTGGTTGTAATCGTGGTTGGGTTCAGCAGAAACACCACCGACCTCGTTTACGACGTTGATCCAAGGAAATACACGAACAAAGGAATAGGTTCCGGCTCCATCTGGAAGGAAGTATCCACGAACAGGGCGCTCGTTAAAGTAGCACTTAATGTTTTCGTAGATGTGAAACTGACGACCGTAAAGCTCAGCAGTTTCGTCCTTGAGAATCTCAGTATTATACTGAGCCATAGGAGCACTAGAATTTGGTTCAACCATTCCACGCTTGCGGACTTGGTGCTCCGTGACTGCATCAAACCAATCTTGACGAGGCATTTCCACTTCGAGATAGCCTTCGGGAGAAAGCGCGTCTTCGTATTCCATGTGATCACGGTAAAGAAGAAGGAAGTGAATAGTCATCCTAGACTCAGGCGGGGCATGAAAACCACCGGTAGTGAGCTGGAAATGGTTAGCAGAGATAACTGAGGCATTAGCTTCTCCGAACTGAATGACTCGGTTCTGAAGCTCAGCTTCAAAGTTCTGCATACCGTATTTACGGTAAGACTCGAAAAGACCGTCAAAGTATCCGTCAACGTGCTGATCACCCATACGGATGAAGTCATTGGCACATACAACAGGAGTGGTCATCGGAAGCTCATAATCAGCAGAGCTGTAGATTTTGTATCCTTGGCCGAACTTAAACAAGCAAGCGCCATCGGCACATGCAGTAGGATCTTTTTCATTCACATTGGTAGTGAATGAACCATTACGACCACTGGTATTCTGCGCTTCCATAGAACCGGAAACCAGAGCGCGAGGCGCGGCATCCACATCGCGGTAGCCAATAAAAGCTGGCTTAGCCGCTGTGTATTCAATAGAATCGTGTTGATCGTTGTGCTTCGCATCGCCACCATCGGCGATCTTAGCCATTACAAAAGACGTGGAATCCTCCATGTCTTCTCTGACAATATCGGTAATTCTATCCATGTCCTCATGGAGGGCAGAGATGAATTGACCTGGTGATAAGGTGCTGCTCATAGCAATATTTCTTTTTTTTAATTTGAGTGATCCCGAGGCGGGTCTCTCTTGATTTACCAAGAACGAGGAACGACCCTGCGGACCACTCTTGCTATGAACCTTTGAGGGTTTCGACCCCTCATTACGCGATAAAAAAGATTCGGTAGTAAGAGCTGAGAGCTTGGTAAGCTCCCTAACGCTAACTCCTATTACCGAATCCTATGAGTGTAGTCAAGGACTTATTAAGCGAATCTTTGAGACGGTGGAACGTATTCCCTATCTCTAGCTTTTACAGGTTTTTCTTCTTTAATCTCCTCGTTTTTAGGGGCAGCGGTTTTTTTAAGAGCAGTTTTAGAAGCTCTGCGTGCTTCTTTCTTCTGCTCTACTGCTGAAAAAACCTTTCTCATGCTAGAATAATCTTTCATAGCCTGACGATTAACAAACACTTCGTTTAAAAACTCAGCACGTTTACGGTGGTAGTTTTCTTTTCTTAGCTTTAGGTAGTCATCTAGACTCACCCCTCTGTTAGAGGCACGCCGTCTAGCTGTATCCATTTCGTCTTGACTTAAAGGCCGTAAACCAAACACAAGTTCTTGAATAAGACGAGAATCCTTAACTGCATTTTTCTTAAACTCAGGATCGTCTCGAAGCTTAGCTCCGACAACCGAATGCGGAGACAAAGGATCTGCTTCAATTATATCATCCTCGACAATTCCTATGTCTTTGAAGACATCAGCGTAGGCGTTTAACTCTGAGTCGTAAGCTTCAATACCCATAGACAGATGCCCTTCCTTAAACTTTTCCACAAGTTCGCTCTTGGTGTCTTCGATTTGAAGATATACTTCAAGCGCGTTTTTAACAGACTCAAGTAATTGACCTCCGTTAGCTTCATCGCCGTAATCAGATGAGTATCTCTCAGATAGCTCTTTTCTAAATTTTATGTCTTCAGCTACTTTTGCCTGAGCAGTAGTAGCCTTTTCACTTCGATTGAAGTACTCAACTACTAAACTATCTTGATCTTTCAGGAAGCTTTGAGCCGTAACCTCATCGGGTAAGCCAGTAGCTCCTCTCTGGATAGCTGCATCAAACTTATCCCATAAAGGAGAAACCGTTTCATGGGTATTCCAGTTTACGTTTTTGGCTTCTAAATTTTTCTGGCTACTTTCGAGTGAGGCGATCCTTGCTTGAAGTCGTTCGTTTTCTGACTCAGATGTGATTAGTTCAGCTTCGGCTTTTTTTCTAGCCTGACCTTCTTCCTGAAGACGTTTACGAATGCCGGACTTATCTTCTTCCTCATCTACATTGGTAGTATTAGTGTCGTCTTTTTCTTCATCGACATCGTCCATAAAGTCTAAGAATTCACTATCGTCACCGCCATCGTCCTTGCTGTCATCGACTTCCTCCTCAACAGTACGGTCTTGTTTTAGAGAATCTTCTGATACAGAAGGTTTTTCAGAATCGGGTTCTTCTTTTTTAAGGACTACCTCTTCACCAGAATCCTCCACCGATTCCTTATCCTCTTCTTCTTTTTCTCCCGTTTCTTTTTTTTCTCTAATCTCAAGAAACCTGTTTTTTCGGCTTTCCTGCATCTTACGTTCGATCTCCTTCTTCTCTGCGACACGGGCAGCTTTTTGCTCAGGGATAGTAAGAGGAGGCTTCTCTTCAGTATCAGAGTTACTATTGGGTGTTTCTTCTTTAGACATGGTGTTTTTTTATTTTGAGGTTTTTTGTTCGTGCTTATGGTGAAACTTCTCAAGAGCACGGTAAGCAGCAGCGTGTCCACGAAGAACCTTGTCTCCGTTATCATCGTCTTTGGATACTGTTATCAACTGCTGCTCTAGTAAAATAATTTTAATAGCAGGCCAAGCTGATCCCACCGACGATGTCATAGCAGGATCCTCTAGGTAGTCGCTCATTTGCTGGCTCATCGTTGACCCTCTCTATCTAACTTGGCTTTCTGAATAAGGAAGCTTTGGTCACCTTTGCGTTTAATCGCATCTTGTCTGCTGGTCCTCTGCTCTATTGTGGACTGTGTATCTAATGCTTTAATTTGAAGCTCTCGATCTTTGCGATCTGCTTCACGCGCTTTCATTTCTTGATCAAAGTCTAGACCACCTGCTTGTCCCTGCTCTTGTCGTTCTCTCTCAACCGCCTCTGTTGTCAAGTCATCACCAGCAGCAACAAGCTGTGAAAACTCCTGGTTTATAATCTCTCCGTCTGCCCTTGTATCGCCATTCTGCATTAGCTCGTTAATATGCTGCTGAGTATGTAGCTGCATTGCTGCGAAGAAAGTAGCGTCTTCTCTAGTCCAAGGACGTACATTGCTAATATTAATAATAATACGCAAATGCTTCATGTGAGTGCCTGCGTGCTCAAGGTGAACGTCGTCCGACCCGAGAGGAACAACCTCTTCAATAAGAGAGTCTCGTTTGATGTGCTCGAACTCAGACTCAGCCGTGACCCTCTGTGCGCTAACTACCCTTGGAAGTAGATCCACAAGTTGATCAGCAAAATCAGGGTCAGATGTGATAAGAGTCGTAAATCGATTTACTATAAACGGTCGAACAGCCGAAGGGTAGTTGCCGATATTACTCATAAGCTCTCTAGCTACAGCTAAATCTTGGTCGCTTTCGCCGGATATCGACGACCTAACTACAGAGACCTCGATATTTTCAAAGAACCCATAAGATTGTTTAGCTAGGTACTTTAGATCTAACCCTTCCTCCTTTTTCACCTGTGATCTGAACCACATGATTTCCTCATATCCTGGGGAACCTCCTTCGATGTCGCCTACAAAAAATCTTCTAACGACCTCTTGAGCAATTACCTCAAGGCTTTTATGGAGGTCAGCTACTTTGCTGCTAAGAGAAGCCTGATTAGTGGACTCTCTTTGAACAGACTGAGTTCTAAGTTCCCCTCCCCTGCCTGTATTGCTGATGTCTCCTCCTGACTGTGTAGCTGAGTTTGTCCTCAAAAAAGAAAGAGGTAAACCGAGTCCTCCTGTATTGCTTTGGAATTTAAATTCTTCGATACCTCTAGGGACCATTGAGCTTTCATGAGGGTTCCACCCAAGAAGGGCGTCTTCACTAGACCCGTCCCCTTCTTTAAATCTAGGAACAGCTCTCATTTTCTCACCGGTAATAATACGGTTCATGAGATCCTCTGAATCCATATCAGAATTGTAAGTAATCTCTGCGATACCTTTAGCTGTAGCGAAAGATTTTTGACCTCCAATAGTTGCGTCTAACACAACTAGGTGCATCCACTCTGGGACGGAGTCGTACCACCCGTCGTAATAAGCTACCCACTCAAAAGAAGATGTGGTATCATCTTCTGATCTAATGCTTCTAAAATCTTCCGTAAAGATCAAAAGATCGACAACTTTGTTTCCCGAATCCTCATCGAATCTAGGTTCATAGTAATACCACAAGTTTGCTGTAGTCTTGTTACCTTCCTCACTTCCTTTATCCGTATTGTTGGCAGATCGATTTTCGTTTTCAGCCTCATCGTTAAGAGTACGATCATCACCTTCGATGTGGTCTTTTATGGTCTCAATAAGCTGATCTATGACAACATTGTTTACTTCGGCAGAAGAGTCTTTTCGTAGAGTCTCAAGCTGCATTTCAGTTAGCTCTTTGGGGGCTATGACGTAGGGAAGTTCTGAGGCGTCTGTTCCGGCAGAATCAGGAACTAAAATCTTAGGAGCCACGGAAGGACACCAGTCCGAGTCTTCTTTGTGAATACAAGCAGCTCTTCCGCCAACTGCTAACTCCCCTACAAGGCTACGGAAGAAAGCACCGAAACGAGTGCTCTTTCTCATGGCTTTGTTAATAAATTGGTTGATTGTCTTTCCGAATCGATCTTTGTCGATTTCGTTTGTCTCCTCTCCCACGACTTTAACATCGATAAACTTATTAGAGGTAGACCACATTCCGTAAAATCGGGTCTCGACTTTTTCAAGATTCTTATAACCAATCAATCGATTTGTAATATCCTCAAGATTTTCATCGTCGGCATCCTCTTCGGTCATTAGAGGATCACCATTGTAGAAACCAAAGATTTCTTCAAAACGATCCTGCCTTTCTCTGTTTGATTTTTTGAGATTATCTTTCTCAAATACTAAGGCTGACAGCCCTGAGAAGTGTTGTAACTCTGGTAGTGGTTTTAGCTTGTCCATCGGTATAGTTTTTTGAATTCGTGATCTTTCATGTTATCAAGGTCCCCAAATACCAGCAGTCTGCGGTACACAGACATAAACCAGGATCTCGCTTCCTCAACGGTGTAGACGGGCTTCTGCCATAATTCGCCTCTTATTTCAAGCAAAGTTCCCCACAACACCAGACTTCCGGTTCTTGGTCGAGCAACTGGATCAGAGATAGAAATAGATATTCTAGCAAAAGAAGCAAACTCTGTGGGCTGAAAAGAAGTATTACGAACAGACAGGTAGAATCCAATGCTGTGTAATACGGGACGGATCCAGTCAGAGGTGGTCCCACACGGGTCATCCTCGATAGCGTCAAGTAAAGAAGACATTGGGAAAAGCCTTTGACGGCTTTCAACTCTACCCATCCAATCAAGATTTAAGGTAGCCCACAACTGTTCAACATTGAATGATAGATCGTTCTCGTCACAAAATTTCTTAAGTCTCTCGTAAACAATCTTGGGGGTAACCCCGTTTAAACTAATTTGAACCCCGTTATGGAAGATAGCACTTCCCCACCCACCTATAGGGCGGACCGCTGGCTTTATCAAAGGTCTGTCTATTGCGGAGATTTTCTCCCCGTCTTGGACGTAGTTATGTTTAAGTTTTACTAGCACGAACTTTTCTAGGCTTACGAATTCTGAACTTGTTGTTGATCTCTTTTCTAGAAGATGGGTTAGTCACAGTAGAAGATTTTGCTGAAGAAGTATTCCCTGAAAATCCACACCTATCAGCCATTCCACGAAGACCCATAAGAACATCTCGATCATCAGGCGACTGGCCTTTCCAACGAGACTTGTATATTCTTTTATTCTCAGCTTCTCGTTTTCTGTTGACTTTTCTGAACTTAGTCCGGCTAAGCTGCATGATGGCATTCTGACATTTCTCGGCTCCTCGAAAAATTTGAGAGTGAAACAGGTCAGCAGTTAAAAACGCTAATTCTGTAGACCGGTTAGTAAACTCATCTTTGGTATTTGCGTCTACACGATCCATATGAACCCCTTCCGGTCCTCTGCTATACTCAAACGCATGACAGCTTTTTCCCACCATCTGAATCATCGAAGTAACAATGTGTGCTCTTAGTGAGAAATCATACCCAAAGTGGTCTGGTATAATCCCGTATTGTTTATTTAGCTCCGCACACTGAATAGCTACTTGATCGTCTGGAGATACCAATGAGTTTTCAACAAAGTCAGCAGTAGAAATTCCTACAGCCCTCATGCGAGCAAACCAGAACTCATTGTAGACTGCGTCCTTCGTGATCCTTAATGTAGAGAAATGCTCCTCTACTTCAAACAACATGATTTGCTCGGGATCGCCAGATCCATCTGGAACAAGCGCAAGACCAAAGGAAGCAAGACCCCACTTAGCTTTATCTCTTCCCCCAAAAGCAGGGTCACAGAAAGCGACTCGAACCCACTGCCCTATCCTAGTGTAAAACTTGTCATCGCATCTAGATTTAGATATAGCAGTCTGAGGTAGAACAGACGCTGTCTCCGATCCACGAACGGGGAACGAGCGAGCTTGAGAGAAAAAGTCTGGTGATTCCTCCCCAAGTTCTAAAAGACGGTTCCAGTCTTCTTGCTTAAACAAGTATCCGTAGATAGTTCGCGCCGATAAAAGATTTGCGGATCGAGCACCGTCAAATCGTAAAGTTGTAGAAGAATAAGCACTAGCCCAGAACTGATCCTCGTCCACGTCTAAATCAGAGTAGCCCTCCTTACTATGGTTGTATCGAGGAACTGGTTCACAAATTAAACCGCCCATATCATCTTCTTCCTTAAAGTTCTGAGAAGTAACACAGAAGAACCCATCTTGAGACGATAGGTTAGGCAAGACAGACAAAAAGGCGTGACTTTCAATTTCATTAATCTCATCTACGAGAACCAGGATAATACCACGATGCGTCTCTTTACCACGGGTTTTAGATCCTTTGAACTTACCGGCCTTCTTAACATTTCTCAGCTCAATGCGAGCGCCTTTTGGTTCATTTGGTATAGCTATGATTGTTTTGTTTGCATATACGTATCCTTGGGGAAACAAATAAGTTTTGGTATCATCACCCTCCATCGGATGCGACTTACAGATATTTGACCACATCTCTAATACTTCGCCCCAAATAGTAGAATCGGCGATATTATCAAAGGGATTAGCAACAAAAACCTGACAAAACTCAGGGTCAATGTAGAGACAGGCAAAAGCAATACGAACGGATCCGGCGGACTTACCAGAGTTTTGAGACCCAATTAGATTTAGCACTTTCATGCCATGCGTGAGTGACAGACAGAAAGCTCTAGTAGCGTCAGCAATTGTAGGAGTGATGTCAGTGTCATCATCAAGAAGTCCCATTAAAGTAAGCATGTGCTGGTAGTAGGGTTTATTGTAGGGGGATGTGTTCCCCCAGTTATCCCTACCTGCTTCAAAAAGAATCTCCCTCTCAATCTCATGAGGCTCCATAGACCCCCTAATCAATTCCCCGTTTTTTTCTATCTTTCCGAACTCTGGATTATTCCAGTAGGATACACGTCCCATCAACCTACGGCCAATCGAATCTGGCGTCAGAGACTTATCGTCCCAGTCGAACCATGTATCATGGAGAGGTAAGTCTTTGAACGGGTCTTCTTTCATCCACTAGGAATTCAATAAATCTGATGAAAGCTTATCCGAAGCATCGACTTGGTCTTTTGTTGGCTCGGGGTCAACTATCCTATACGAGCTACTATCCTCTGGATCCAGCTCCCAGTATCTCAAAAGATCCCAGTCGGGATTTCTGGCTGAAGCGTTTCCTCCCGCACTGAAAAGACGTACAGGTGTGTTAAACAATGCCTCAGCTACAATGTTATTAATCCACACTAGAATGGCGTCTCGCTCGCCTTTTCCAAATTCAGGAACTGGTCGAGGCATTAGCTCAATTACTTTATCGGCAAGATAAATTACGGGTACATGGCCTTCGTCTGTCTCACTCCAGACTAACGAAACGGGTTTCTGCTTTTCAGGAAAGTTCTCAACCTTTTTACTTACGGACCTTTTAGGCATCACTTAGCGGCTAAGGCCAGTTTTAGGACAGCATCGTTACTAAGATGTGGGAAGTCCTTGTTTTTACTATTAGAAGACAACTTACGAAGAGGGACGATATCTACTAGCACAAGCTTCCCACGTATCATCAGCTTCACTTCGTCGTGAACTTCTTTCTTAACAAAACTAATTACCTTATCGTTTTTAGCGTCTATCTCTAGCTCAACGGACTGGCCATCCTTGCCTGTAAAAAAGAATCGAAAATCTTTTTTCTTTGTTTTCTTATTCTTTTTCTCAGGCTCAGGCTCAGGCTCAGGCTCCTGTTCATCTTCGTAGTATTCTTCATCCTCATTCTCAATAGAGGAGTTACTACCCTCTTCCACAAATTTGTTGGGGTTTTCGTCCCCAACCTTGAGTTCAGAAAACGACTCATCTTGTTCTACCGCAGCATCGAGGTATCCTTGAATGGATCTCGTTGAGTTAGGTGAAAGAGTCAGGACGTCGGCGAGGGTTTCCTTATCAAGGCTTCCCCCTTCTTGCAGGTGTTCGACTAGAGCGTCGATTTTAGCTTGGTTCATTTTTAATAATTTTTGATTTTACTCTTCTAAAAAAAGCTCTTTGGAAGCTTTATCCTCGTCAATCTTTCTTTGAGTATCTAGAACGAAATTCCTTGAAACTACCACAACTGTATCGTCCTCGTCACCTATAAGCTCTTTTAGCTTTATAAGTTTAATCTTAGCGAACAGCGGGATAGATTTTCTAGACTTACGCTTAGTGGTTTTCTTCTTAGACTTCATAGAGATATTTTTAACTGATGTGCAGACCTTACGAGTAGCTATAGCCAAGTCAATAGAAAAAAACGGGGTCTCCACAAACCGAACCATGGAAAGCGTGGAGACCCCTAGACACACCAAACAAGCCCAAGAAAACTTGATCGACTTCCGATTTTCTAAAATACCCTCTATGTGTCAAGCTTATTGACTAAAGATTAAATGTTTGATACACAGGATTATGTCAATTACAGTATCAGGAGCATTGCAGGCAGCTAGAGCTTTCAAGGAAGCCACTCAAGGGGATGTTGTAAGTTCAGATGAAATTGTCGCTAGGACCTCTGTGTGTAAGACCTGTCCTAAAAAAACTACGATATCGGGTCTAAAACAAAATCTCGCAAATCGTTTAGCTGCGCTGGCTAACAAAAATCGTGTGGATCGATTCATACGAAGCAAAGCGTGTGGAGTCTGCCAATGCCCCCTGATGCTTCTTATACCGGCCAAAGAACCTCACACGGATACTGCTGAAGAAATGGCGGATAGACCCAGTAGCTGCTGGATACTTCAATCTTAATAACAAGACGCATGGAAAAAGAAACAGCTATCACTGTTGGTATTATCCTCATGCTACCTCTCAGTATTGCCGTCGCCTTACTGGTATTAGGTAGTATAGTCAAGTCTGAGAATAAGCGTATCCGAAAGATCAAGAAACAATCGGATCAGAAACGATGGAAGGGGATCGATTGTGACTAGCCCCTAACTTCTTGACTCTCTAAGCTAGTATGGTAGACCCAGGTATGGCAGCGAAAAAAGCAGCTAAGAAAAAAGACCAGAAGCTCAAGCGAGCTGGGGTCAGTGGTTATAATAAGCCTAAGCGAACTCCCAACCATCCCAAAAAAAGTCATGTTGTTGTGGCCAAAGAAGGGAGCCAGACAAAGCTCATTAGGTTTGGGCAGCAGGGGGTGAAGACCAATCAGACAGCGGGGCAGAGAGAGGCATTCAAGTCTCGTCACGCTAAGAACATTAAGAAGGGTAAGATGTCCGCAGCATACTGGGCTGATAAAGTAAAATGGCGTAAATCCAAAACCAAGTCCCCTTCTAAGAAGTGGAAGAAAGGGTCATGAGCAAACCGAAGCCATCGAACCCATCATTGTGGTCGCGAGCTAAAGCTCAGGCTAGAAAAAAGTTTAAAGTCTACCCCTCAGCTTATGCAAACGCGTGGGCATCGAAGTGGTATAAGTCTAAGGGAGGGAAGTGGTCAGGGGGAAACAATAAAGTTGCGAGGAAAAATGCCAAGAAAAAGAAAAAGTAAAAAAGGCGGACTCGGAAAGTGGTTCAATGAGAAGTGGGTCGATGTAAAGACTGGCAAGCCTTGTGGAAGGAAGTCAGCTAAAGGTAAAAGCAAGAGATCTTACCCAGCCTGTCGCCCTAAGAAAGTTGCATCGAAGATCAGTAAATCCGAGGCTAGGAAAAAGACTGGTCCGAGTAGGGTGAAGTGGTCAACTACAGCTAGCGGTAGAAAAAGAAAGAAAAAGGCATGAAGAAAAAGCATAGTAAAAAAAGCTTTAAACCTCACGTGATGTATGATAAGGACGGTAAAGGCCACAAAGCCAATACCTACGCACAGCATTTAGCTATGAAGAAAAAAGGATACACCCACAGCAAAAAAGCAGGGAAGCCTGCATCCAAAAGGAAAGCCGTTAAGGTGGCTCGTAAAAAACCCAAAAAGAAATCTGGGTATTAGCCCCTGCTAAGATGCAGTCTATCAATTCAGTGATGATCGCAGGTCATCGAGTTAAGATAGATAGGGTGCAACTGGAGGACTGCTACGGAGAATACTCACATGAACGACGCACTATTAAACTCTCCAGTAAGCTACTGGCTAAGGACTATCTTCCCACCCTTCGACACGAAATGCTTCATGCCTCCTTTCATCTCGCTGGAATTTCTTTTCTTGAGAGCTTTCAAGAGGAAGCCTGCGTCCGATGCGTAGATGAAATTTTCTTTCCCGCATATGAGCGACTCTTAAAGAGATTACAAAAATAAACTATGTCATTCACTCACGAAAAACACGGTAAGGCCCTACGAACAAAGTCAGTTCTTAATAACGTAGGAGATAGTCAGGATTTCCTTCTTCTCTTTGATGTTCATTGGGATAACCCAAAGTCAGATCACGATCTCTTAACTCGCCATCTCGAAGAAGCTAAAGAGCGAGACGCTAAGATATTATTTGGAGGTGACTTGTTTTGCGTTATGCAAGGCCGATACGACCCGCGCCGATCTCGATCAGGCATCCGACCTGAGCATGACACAACCCATTATCTAGATGCAGTCATTGATACTGCCGTCGAGTTCTTCGCTCCTTACGCCGAACAGATTATCTTTATAGGACACGGAAACCATGAGGCTAGTGTTTCTAAGAACAATGAAACCTCTGTCATCGACCGGTTTGCGGAAGGCATTCGTCAATACGGAGGATCCCCTGTAGTAGGAGGTATCGGGTGTTGGTGGTTATTCGGAACTTGTAATAAAAACGGGACGCGAAAGCACATGACCACTGCATTCTTCCATCACGGATCAGGAGGGGGTGGACCCGTTACGAAAGGCGTAATTCAAACAAACCGGAGAGCCGTCTATCTGCCAGATGCTGAGTTTGTATTCACAGGCCACATTCACGAAAAGTGGCAGGTCACTACCGTTCGGGATAGGATTAACACAAACACGGGAGAGTTCTACTTAGACGAGCAAGTACATGTTTGCGTTCCGACTTACAAGCAGGAGTATGCTCCTGATACCACTCAGTTCCATGACATCCTGGGCCGTCCTCCTAAACCCCTTGGAGGTGCTTGGCTTACCCAGACATACATGGGTCGAAAGAAAACAAAAGCGACGCAGCACCAGAAGAATGGGGGTGTGGTAATCAAGAACGAAATCAGATTCACTGACGGGAGTTACGGTTAGCGATAAAGATTATGAAAATTAAAAAAAAGAAACTACTGAAATACTTCAAGGAGCTTGGAAAAACCTACCAAAAAGAGGCGGAGATTTCTGCTAGAGATGCGGACGAGTTAAAAGCGATGGAAGAAGAGATGATCTCAAGATTCGTTAGGCATCACTCGTTGCTGGAAAGGAAACAAGGCGTAGCCTCGCCCATCCACGCTCCAATCTGATTGAAGTAGAAGAACTCCTTCGCTTCGTCACTACTCATCCCGTTGGATTCTAATTTACGGAGAACTTTTTCTTTGTCGTAGCATACGATAGGCGGTTGACCGAATCGCTCGACAACGCCGACGATGCAATCGTCAAACCCATCCATCTTTAAAAGATCTGTTTCTTCTAGGAAAGTGTTCACTACTCTTCTAATTGAGGATCAGCGGGGAAGTCTGGATCGATTAAGTCTTCGATATCAATCTCCTGTTTTAAAGTTCCTCTGAGTCTTTGGGTTTCAGAGACAGCCATTCTAACTCTGTGACAATGGATAGAACTCCTTGATCAATGTAAGGCTGGAGGGCGGCGAGGTCATCAGGGGTCACCCTCCAAGTCGCGAGTTGAAGCATTAGTTGACCGCTCCCGTCAGTGGTAGTCATTAGTTCTTCGGCTGGTGGGAGTCCGTGAAGGGTCGTGGCTTTTGTTCCCTCTCCGATTGGATAACCTCTGGACTGGTCAACGTAGCCATAGAGGGCAGGATAGACCTCTGGGGTGGCGAGAAAATAGAACCATCCGGTATCCAACTGGTCCCGTTCCAACTCAGTGAGTGGTTCGTCGATGTATTCGTCTTCAGGCATGGCTTAGTAAATGGAGCTTTTGGCATTAAGGTAATCGCGAACTTGTGTGGCCTCGTCGTCGGTCAGGGTCTCGTCGAACAGGTAGAGAGCTTCAAGGTCGATGGCGGGGCTTCCACTACCCAGTGGATTTTGTGCAATGTAAAAATCCTCAGAGGATAATTGATGGAGATTGAGCGTAGTGCTTTGAATGTCGGCATTGTTCACTTTAGAAAATTGAGTGCCATCAACGGCCTTAACTTCGTGCAAAATGACTCCGTTCGCCTCGTCGAATTTCCCCGTGTGAACTCCACGAAAGCTGTAAGCCCAGTAGTAAGCGAGATTGTCCGTCATCGACTCGCGCAGAGACCAAAGAAACGCCCTGCCGCTATTGTATCCAGCCGCATCTTCGCTGGACTTCATGTTAAAGACGCGGCCAGATGATTCGCCACTGTCCCCGTTGACACTAAAGGAGGCGAAGAAATAACCTCCCGTTGTATTAGACTCGTTGAATACGCCCACTAATGAGTCAGATGAACCGTCGAATCGAAGGAAAGGTCTGCGAACGATGGTGGCAGGGTCGTTGCCGGATTTGTTGATGGTGACGGTCTGGCCTGACGCGCAAGTGAATGACGAGGCTTTATGTGCGCCGTCAGCCATATCCAAATCCAGAGTTACGGTTGAATCTGCTGTGACTTTTAGCGTTTGATACGAGCAGTCGGCGTATTTCTGGTTGCCTGACCGCCAACGCCCGAGGCTCAACGCTTGGCCTGAGCCTGATGGAGCCGCGCCTACTGCCCCTAATGTAGCAGACCCCAAGGAGGTAAACGACCCATCATGGTCTTTGTAGAATACTTCAGTAGAAGCGTCTGTTCCGTCCCTCACTATTTTAATAACAGTCTCAAGAGGTGCGCTTGCTGGAATTCCGGTGGCGGTCTGAATGTTGGCGCTCGTACCAAAATATAGTTGTAGCTTTCCGGTACTCCTTAGCCAAACCATGAGCGAGGCAGGGTATTGGTCGAAGAGGGCTTGCGAGTCTGACGGACTCCATGTTCTGACCTTAACGCCAATAAGAATTTCAGTCTGAGTTCCGAGGTCAACCCCTGCTGCCAGTTCTGCGTAGTTTCCGGTGACTGCTGGTAAATGTAAATGACCGCTACCGAGTGGGGCGTGGGCAACGGGTTGGTTGGAGGCTGTGCTTTGGGCTGCATCCGCGCCTCCGCTCACTCGGTTCGCAAAGGTCGGGACGAGGTCAAGGTTTGCTGCTGCCCCTCCACCCGCTGCCAGCATTGAGGTGCTGGCCTCGTATGCGAGAATTGGGTCTAAGGATAAGGGGTCGAATAAGTCAACCGCGTCAGAGATACTCGGAAAAGGATCTGCGAACGAAGGATGGAGTGTGGGAGTAAACGAATCCATTAAAGCTGAACGGCTACGTCTGTGTTTGCGGTGGCCCCGTCCACATACACTCGATTGAACTGTGCAGGAAGATAGAAGTATCCATTGATGTGAGTCTCAGCAGCAAAGGTAATTCCTTGATAATCCACCCAAGCGTCGGTCTCTCTGACCCGATACTGGAGCTTTAGTGTTGCAGCAGTTCCGATAACACCGGAGGTAGCGATAGGCTTTCGATCAATCCCAGGAGTTCCAGTAAAGGTTTTCTCTGTGACTGTTTGAGTGAGAACAGGGTGTAAACTCATACGCGGTAACTAACACACCTTACAGGTGTTGGTCAAGTTTTAACATCAGCCAACATTCTCCGACTTCCTCTTTCTCTTGAGAAGTATAGAGGGACCCCCGTGGTGTCCAACGATTAAGGGCCGGATTACTGCGTGATTATGTTTCCGGCCACGGAGCTGCATTTTCGTATCCTGAGCATACCGTCTCTTGGTCTTAGTTTTAGGATCGTTAAGGAAGTAGCTGCTTAGCTCCTTGGCATAGCTCTGGGTAAAGGAGTAACCGTAGCCTCCTCCGACCTCTACCCCGCTTCGGATATTTGTAAAACCGGTCGGCTCCCCCTCGTTCTTAGGACGTCCCCCTAAAAAGCAGAGAGTAGCGTTGGGGTCTGAGACTAGATACTTGTGGACATCGAGCACTCTTTCGGGAAAGTCATTCCTAAGAAAGCAGTCATCTTCGAGAATTATGATCGGCTTCTCCCCCATCATTATCCCCTCGTTGACAGCTTGAAGGTGAGCAAGGTTACAGGCCCACTTTCGTCCGTTGGGTAACCACCAGTCAGGTTTCCCGATCTTGTCACCGTCCATCCCCCATATGTAACTCCACCCCGTAACGCCGATTTCATTAGCCCGACTCTCAAATCTTTCGCGGCGTTTATTCCAAGACTTCAGGGTGATCACAAATACGTGGAAATAATCAGAGAGATCGACGTATCTCTTTTTCATTTTGCCTTGATACGGAAGTGCTTTCATCCATGACCTACCTTTTGTCGAACGTCTGATGTCACCTAGTAATGTCATTGCCGGAGTATTCGGCAACCTCTCAACTCCGTCATGAGTCCTCTTATTATGAGGAGCTGGATCCTGGAAGTCTGCACCGGTCAAGGTCCTCACAAACTCTGCGAAGTCCTCAATGCAAACATCGATGGCGTTGGGCCAATTTCTGTGAGCCAGTCGATACCACTCATATATGGAGTGATGCGCCCCATCCAAAGTTTTAAGATGCGACTCACTCGTCCCGATCTCTTTGGCACGCCACTCTGCTGAAAGCCACTCAGTGTGAAACACAGAAGCGACCGTATCATTAACGTCTCTCAAAATGTAGACGACTATCGTGTCCTCATCTTCCTCCTCTGTATAACCGTGGCCCCACGGAACCTCGCTTTTCTTGGCAACCCACATCCATGAAGAAATGCCATCCCTCCCATTTCTTTCGTGGCCGACATTCAGACCCGCTGCCTTGCACACTTCCGCAGCATACCCTGTCCCGCTTCGGGGATGCCCAAGAATAATTATTCTCATAACCGTATGTGTAAGGATATAGTTATCCTAGGTCAAACAAAACTATCAACCAATTCTCCACACTGTTCCATCGGAATACACCGGAACACTGTTTGCTCCCCCTCCAGCAAAAGTTGAGGCAAAGTTTCCTGAAGCAGCCGTATCGGAGTCGGTCACAAAACTTCGCGCCCCCTCCCCAGCCGTAGATGCCGACGGTAAATCAGAAACCAGGAAAGCAACAGTTCCGTTACTATTCGCGGCAATCACCTCTACCGACTCTGCAATTCTCTCAATATACTCCTCCGCCTTGTCCATGTCTATATCCATAACCCCGTCTACTTTATAAGGGGGTGGGTGTCGAGAAAAGAGTGGGGCCGCGTCACACGTTACAGCTAATGTCCAACGGTAAACCAATCCAACTACTGGTAGCAGATGGACGGGCTATTTGCTTGACAGCCTACAGACAGACAAGCTGGTCAGCTCATACTCTGACTAACCGACTAGGTTGAATTGACCTAGTTGGTGATTTTGGGAATTCTGTCAATGTGCATACATATATCTGACAAGCGAAGGCTGTGGCAAAATCGTCCCGAAGGTGGTGGGGGGTGTTCGGCCGAACAGTCGGGGGACCCAGGTATTCTTAATGCGCGTGCGCGAGCGCGTTAATTGCCGTGCGCGTGGCTATTAGAAAAAAGAGAGGGTCGTTTTTATATCAAAGTT
>CENT01034141.1_pt1 | contig 19889 bp, 15 predicted proteins | sample 530141 | NCBI WGS metagenome assembly CENT01 (sample SAMEA2591074, study PRJEB7988) | marine metagenome | isolation source: saline water (ENVO:00002010), including | reverse complement strand
GCTGACCCCGGCATGATGGAGTCAGTAGGGCAAGCCACTGGTGGCTTCATCAACAGAGCACTATTCGGGGGCAGAGTATGATATCAGGACCAAGTAGCAGAGGTTCACTTCCTCTGGGAGTGCCGAACCAAGTGGCCAACTTGTCGTTAAACATGTTCTCGCACAAGAGAAGCGTGATTATCGACATGGTGATGATTCAACTCATCAGTGCGATACTCGTTATGCTCTTCGTCTTGGTGTTCAAGGCTGCTGATATCAGTCAGACAGACGCTTCGATGGCCATGATTGCCATCTTTATATCAATGATGGGCCTCGGTACGATATACACCAGAATAAGTCGGATGTAAACGTATAAATCAACAACGTTCATTTGGTGATTATACCTCCGGTCACTCGTGACCGAGCGAGAGCGAGTGGTCAAGAGGTCCTGTGCCTTTTGTCAAACTGATGATAGAGAGCAATTGGAAGAGGCACTCTTGAACGGTGAAATCAGTTGTAAACAACTGGACAAGGACATGGCTTGGAGAGCCAACACAGCAGACCGTCATTTCAAGAATCACATGGGAGAGTACCACATGGATTCAAATCCATCTTGCCCTATTTGCTCTCACGATAGAAGGGGAGAGTTCGAGACAGGATACTTCGAGGGCATACTACCCAGCGAGGACATAGCGGAAGTCATAGGTTGTTCTGAGAACTCGGTCTACCATCACATGAAACATCACTTCCAACCCCTCGTCAAGAAAGCAGCAGCATTCGAGGTTGCCATCGCTCTAGGGCAGGAAGTCAACGTTCTTCGTACCAATGTCGAGAAACTCAATGACAAGTTCAATGAGTTGTTGGACTACGGCAGCGTTCACGAAGACGGCTTCGTGGGTGATGCGGTGAAACTACACAAGGAAGTCAGAGAGAGCATCAAAGACCTAGTGAAGTTGAATGACACTTGGGGAGCAGAGAGCGATGGTGCACAAATCAACCAGACGTTCAACATACTAAAGGTCGAATTAGCCAAGGAAAGTCCTGATAGTTGGAAGAGGATTAAAGAGCAGTTATTGGAACAGCAAGGCGAGTGAGGTGGGGAGCATGGAGCAAAGAATAGTAATTACTGATTTACTACAGATGTCTCATCCGGGCTACAGGCTAATCAAGAATGGTAGAATAATCAAAGAAAACGAACTTCCTCTTCTTCTGGACTACGCTACTCTGGTATACAAGAGATTCAAGTTCTACGTCAATCGAGACTCGTATGGCAACCTTGAGTACTCATCTTTCCTCAATGACATAGTGGATTCGATGAAGACCCTATCCGAGGATGACGACCCAGTGACTGTCTGGCCAGTACGAGACAATCTCAAAGCACTACTACCACTCTTCGAGGACGAATGCAGGAGAATGGGGAAGTGCTTCACTAATCCACCTTTCGTCAAATCATTCTACATCGAACTATCAGATGCTATATCACAGGCCGCCAACTCGATGATGGGGGAGACTGAAGTAATATGACCGGGGGTATGATGGGTCGTGGTAGCGATACCAGACTGTACAACTCAAGAAGCGAATCCTCCACCATGTTCAGGTATAACGACGGGTATGAGAGTCGCTACAACCCCGGTGACCCTGAATATCTAGACGCTGAGAAGGAGAAGAAGCAGAAAGAGCAGGACAAGCAGGAGCAGAAACTCAAGAACAGGAAGCACGTCAAGGTCACACCTGCTCTACTTCAGCAATTCAAGGACGAGCCTTCAGTAGGACCTGAGGATGACTCCGAGAAGATTGACGCAGACCGTGAGTTGTCTGCTATTACAGGACCACCCGGCAACGGTGGTTTCCTGACCAGTCTCGCCACACAAGCCAAAGGACCGGGAGCAGCAGGCGGTCATGCTATATTCACCAGTGAGCCTATGGATAATGCTTGGTCATCACTCCTCAAGTCATTCGGTGAGAGTGCTGATACCGCCATGCTCAGACCACTCAGAGAGTCTGGTAGAGCAGACGACAAGGAAGCGGTGCGAGAGAGGAGAAAGAAGTTCAAACCCAGCACAGGCCAGTTCAAGACAGGGCCGGGAGGTATGAGCGGTGGCATCAACGCCACCGAGCGTTCCTACAAGGCCAAGAGGAGAGGTGTCACTAGAGGCAAGAAAAGAGGAATGATGCAAGCACCCCTATCTGTCGAGATGGAGCATCGTGCAATTGCAACCAAGCAGCCGATGAGCAAAGACCCCGGTGCATACAGGAGTTACATGGGTGCTCAAGGCGGCAGGAAGAGAACAGGCAACGTCAGAGTCACAGAGTCAACACCCAACCCGAAGAATCCTAGGTCGTACAAGGCAGGTCAGACTGGCGCAGGTACAATTCAATCCAAACTACCGAGTGAGATGAAGCCGAAAGTCCCAAGACCTAGACTGAAACCACACCGTGCACCACCCATAGTACCACCTAGAATCAGTGGTATGCCACATCTCAACATGGGTGGCTCTACACAATCCTTCTCCCCTAGAATGTCTAATCAATCAATGTCGATGATAGGCAAGAGTCGAAAGATGACATGGGGAGACAAGCAGGAACTGAGGATACTCGCTCAAAAGGTGGCAAGGCTACTTGACAAGAAGGAGAACAAGAAGAAAGGGAAGGGAGACAAGGACACTTCAGGTGGTGGCTCTAATCTACCAAAACACCCCTCTAACTCAAGAGACCAGACCAGCAAACCCAACGGACCAACAGAGAACATAGAGGAAGAGGAGATGCATGGTGCTGACCCTGTTGGTATCTACACCAGCAGGGCGGGTCGAACAGCATGAGTCTGCTCTTCAAATCCGTCACACATGCCTTACTTGCAAGTGGCATGCTCAGAAAGGGAGAGGGGACGTACACCGTTGACCCCCTCACCGGTGAGTTGGTGTTCCTAGGAGACACCCACCCAGACCAGTACCACGACCTCAACCCCACCAATGACATGGGATTCGACCTACCCAAGAACGCCAGATACGGCGACAGGGCAGCAGAGGGAGATTGGGGTATGGGTGCTGATGGCGAGCATGTCTACACTGATATACACGGCAACGAGCATCGACACGGAATCGACGCACTGATAGCGAAGGTGTCCAAGATAACCGGTAACGGTGAACTCGCTAGGCAGATAATCAGCGATGCGATAGGCGATTACAACGACGACCATCAGGATACGAAGAACCAGAGTCTCCCTGAGGACATCATGTCACCAGAATGGAGGAGACTGACCAAGGGTGATTTCTCCAGCCCGAAAACCACAGAGCAGGCGAACCAGTTCTCCGCTCGTGGCAAGGGTGGCACTTTCATCAACCTCAACATGAGCAGCGATGCTCGCCTCAAGCACTCCAAGCAGGGACTAGCAGCGCACCCTGAGTCGTATAGGATACCATTCGCACCTTACCTGCACGACATTCTCAAGGAGGACTTCAACTACAAATCAAACTTCGATGAGGGAATCACACACGGCTACATCTCAGGCAGGCACATATCCCCTAACACTAGGAGATTGAGGGGTAGGGTAGGTGAGAACCTAGCAGATGACATGACACTACCACCTGAGTTCAGGGAGATGCTCGGCCACTCATCCGTAGGTGACGTGGTGCACAACGACGTTCACAACTGGGAGATGGTTCAACACATGCCTCTTGACATTTTCAATCCTCTTCCCGAATATGGAAAGGGAGTAAAAAATCCGGGCGGCACTAACATAAAGAAAGAAAACTATCGTGAATATATGCTTGACCTTTTACCAGCAATTGTCTCTAATCTCAATGAGAACAACACCGAGATGCTAGACGTTCCCCTATTTACGAGACAAGACCCATCAGGCCCTGTTGAAGGTCCTACAGTCAGGGAGATATATGATGAGACTAGATTTGGGAAGAAGTTTCCTAAACTTGACGAAATAATAGACCAGATGGCCATGAGTCCTGATGCTCTTCAATTCATGCTCGGCAACCCTGCTCAGAAGACATCACGTGTCAATAAGTTGGTGAAGACTCTCAAGAATGAACTGATAGCACACCCCGATTTGAAGGGGCAGGGACAGCAGATGTTCGACAATGCCATGGAGAGGGTCACTGCCGGTAACACTTTGGGGACTCATGCAAAGAAAGGCAAGGCAGTGCACATGCCAGCAGCCGAGTTCCTCGCACTCTCAGGTGTCATAGGAAGTCTAGACGCTCTTACTAACTTCGCTCAAGAAGAGCCTGCTCATGAGACCTCTCAAAGTCAGAAAGACATGTTCTCCCGCTTAGGGTCTCTCATCACATTGGGTCACGGTGGCACGGTGCGTGAGTTCGCACCTGTGTCAGGAGAGGCCGCTCCCGGCCTAGTCCCCAAGTACTTGGATGGTCACCTCGATACCAACAGGCCACTGCCTGAGCACATGCAGAACTACTTCGTGCCAAGCGCAATGACAGAGGCATACTACTCCCCGCTAGCGACAGATGACGCAGACCCGATGGCGAAACCAGAAGCACAACCCGAAGCACCACCACCTGATTTCGCTAGTATGGATGACGAATACCGGAAGAAAGTAGGAGAGGCTATATCCAGAAGAATGCAAAAAGAGCCGATGTTCGGTCTTCCATCGTATTTCCAACAGACTGGTAAGCAACCAGTAGACCCTCTTTCTCTTGACGAGCAGCAAAGGCAAAAACTCATGGAAGCAGTCAAAACTTTTGGTGCTTCACAAAGCCCTTATCAAACAAAGTTGACTGACTCCTTCCCAGTGGCAACCAGTTTCGATACACTATCCATCGAAGACAGACTGGTGAAAGCAATGGAAAGAGTCCAGATGCTTGAGGCCAAAAGGGACGTGGCTGTGCTCAAGCAGATGCCCAAGGAGAACCTTAGTGCTAACAAGGAGGACGACGTGTCATTCCTCGCCATGAAACTCGGTATCACCAAGCAGGATGTCAGAACCATATCCAACAGCAAGGGCGATTGGGACAGGATTGCCAAGGCATACAAAATCAAACCATCAGTAGTCAAGGTGGTCAAGGTCACACTGGGGGGAGAGTGATGGGTAAGGTTCTCGTCAAGTCACCAGCAGCCGCTGCTCCCTTGTCTGCTGCTCTAGGCAACACAGTTCAGGAAGCCTTCAAGGTAAAGACACCATTTGGGAGAGGAGTCGGTGGTGCTCTTGGTGGGCTAACCGCACTCACATCCCTAGCAGATGCGAGCGAGAACCAACAGGACTTTCTCAGTGGGGCACAGATGGCCGCTGGTCGTGGTGTAGGTGCTTACATCGGTGCAGGTAAGGTAGCAGACTCTGGTCAACCAGCATATGACAAGGCAAAAACCGCAGTAGGTCAAACGGCTGCTAGATTAGACCCAAGAGCGTCACAACAAGTAGGTGTACAAGCCAGTAGGGGTCAAGTACAGAGATTCAAGGAGAAAGATTTCGATATACCAGAGGGCTTCCAACTAGGAATGCTTGGCACTTCAATGGGTGGTGGAAACTACGTAGCGCCCGGACAACAAGGTATACAGAGAAACCTGTTCAACCCAGCAACATCAACTCCACCACCAGCGTCAAGAACAGGGCAATATGGTAGGACAGGTCCTCAATCCCCACTTGAAGAAGCAGGCATGGGAAGTATTGACCCGACGATGATGTCAGGTGATGCAAGGGCCTACGGTCGCAGCGGAGTACCCACCATGACCATGGAACAGATGGGTCAGATGCTACCGGGGGTCGAACAACCCCCTCTTCAAACACAGAATGCCAAAGTAGGCTCTACTGAAGTTGGTGTTCCTGCAAAACAAGCGGTAGACCCGAATCAAGTAAACCCTGAAGACCTTGTTGCTGAGATGAATCCACAGGGCGCTGCTGGTTATTTTGGTTATCAGAATAATATGAAAAACGCAGGAGAACCGATGGAACTGGCTTTTATGTTATTGAAGTCGGTGATGCGATGAGCGACGAGTCGATGGATGACTTCATCATCCAGATGGACAGGGAGATGTGCAGGAAGTCATTCGAGTACTTCTTCGTGGACATACTCGGTTTCCTGTTCAGCGGCCATCACCAATCTTGGAAGGACGGGCTTGAGGAATCGCAGTACTACTGCGTGAAAGCATCTCGTGACCACGGCAAGTCCGTGTTCTTCATGTCCTATGCATTGTGGCTCGCTGCATTCAATCCCGGCAAGCACATCATGATTTTCTCACACTCCCTTGAGCAGACGCTTGAGCACATGCGCTTCATAAAAAGCAACATCGACAGGACCGATTGCCTTCGTGGTCTGATACCAGAGGGCAGACCTTGGGCTAAATCGTACTTCGAGTTCTCCAACGGCTCTCGTATCATGGCCAAGTCGGTCGGTGGTGCTACTCGTGGTTTCCACCCAGACGTGGTTGTCTGCGACGATATCCTGTGGGGCACTAGCGGTACTGAATTACAGAGAACCGCAGATTGGTTCTACGGTGTACTACTTCCTGTACTTCACCACAGCAGCAAACTCATGATGGTAGGAACTCCATTCAGTTACAACGACCTGTATGCGGAGTTGGAGCAGAAGGAGACGTTCCGTGTGGAGACCTTCCCTGCGATAAACAACGAGGGAATCGCACTCTGGCCTGAGCGTTGGAACATAGAAGCGCTGGAACAGAGGCGACTCTCCATGCCAGCAATACAATTCAGCCGTGAGTATCTATGCGAGCCTATCCACGATGTGGCCAGTATGTTCCCGATGGACATACTAGAAGCCGCTAGGGATACAGAACTCACCCTGATAGACAGGGCTGAGACCAACTACAACGAGGAGGGAGAGCCTGACGGTGTGTTCGGCCAGCACTTCATAGGACACGACCCGGCCATATCCTCCGACAAGAACGCTGACTTCACAGCAATGACTGTCATGAGGCAGATTCCAGATGAGGAGTTCAAACAGATAGTGCATGTCGTCCACGAGCGTGGTATGTCCTCGATGGCGCAGAAGAGGATGATGGTCATGCTCAACAACAAGTTCAGTCCCGAACTGATAGAACTTGAGGGCAACAACTTCCAGAGGATGCTTGAGCAGGAGATGAGGGAGATGGCGGCAGACATGCCAATCCGTGTCTTCATGACAACCAGAGCAAAGAAGGAGTCACTATTCATGTCACTATTGCTGGCATTCGAGCAGGGTCACATCAAACTACCATACGGCGACGAGAGGAGCAGGAAGTACACACACGAGGTTGAGAGCCAGTTGAACAGGTTCGGCATGCAGAAGAACGGCAGGCTAGAGAGCGTGGGCGTTCATGACGACTTGGCGATGAGTCTCGCTCTCGCTAATTGGGCATCAAAAGAGTTCAAGGGAACGGTTGTTCTCCTAGATGATTATATGCCGGGCTTCGACAGCATGTTCGGCGGCGGGAAGGAACAGCCCGGCGGAGGGTGGCTAATACCCTGAGGTGAGAGAGATGGCGAGATACGATAATAACAGCAGTACAAACATGACAGACAATTCAACAGGTGTTTTCTACACATACTGGGGTGATGACAATCTGGTATAGTGCCGTACTGAAGGAAGACGTAGACTTCCAGATTGAATCTATACAGAAGGAAGAGGAGAAGTTCACACCCTCATACGCATTCTCCAACACAGGCAGTGGTTGGTTCGAGACTCATCTTGGTTGCAGTGCATCCGACTTCGTATCCAGACTCAGGAAGATGAGAAGGAACAACAAGGAAATCAAGAGCGACATCGACCTCCTTATTGAGGATGTCAGGACGCTCAAGGCGCTGGAGGTGAAGACCACGCTCAAGGGTATATCTTGGGCTAACGGCAAGGAGAGCACGATAAAGCAACTGGGTGCTAGTGATAGAGACCTCAAGAGCCTCAGGAGATTCGGTGAGAGTCGAAGAGTAGGACTCATGCAGGCCTGCAACCTGTGGGACAGTGCAGACTCGTCACTCAAGATGCTAGACCAATACACAGATGTTTGGGGTGAGCAGGAGTCACAGGCATGGGCTACGGCCATGCAGAGCAAGACGGATGCCAAGAAGATGTGGAGAAGCACTCTGCACCAATCCGAGCGCCTGACTCAGAAGGAGCAGGACACATTGACCAAGGCATCATACATACTACAACTAGAGGGTGCACTCTCCAGTAGGAGACTACAGGAGAGAATGCTGGACCAATCCATACTACACAAGAGCATGACAACAGGCAAGTTGTCCAAGTTGCTCTCGATGTACGGTGAGGAGTATGATATCATCAACGGTCCTAAGAAGGGTACATTCGTCAAGATGGACGATGATGGAATCATTATCAAGAACCCTTGGTCATACGCCGCTGATTTCCTAGAGTCAGATGGTTTCATCAAAGTGTCAGAGAGAGGTGAGACCTCACTCGGCTTCGTATCAACAGGGAAGAGAGGCAAGGTACATTGCGAGCAACTACACAAGATGATAGAAGGTGGCACTCTCCAATTAAACAGAAAAATATCCAAGGAACACACGACTCAACACCGTCTTGTCTTCAACATGGACAATGAGATATCTAACATTCTCAAGAACATGTTGCCTTACCTATCGACAAAAAAAGAACAAGCGGTATACATATTGGATAAAATGGAAACACTCAAGCACGACGCACCCCACGGCGTTGACAAACAGGAGGGTGATGTAGATGGCAGATGAAAGTCCTGTAAGGAGATTTCTGGATTCTCTGAACCCATTCAAGAGACGTACTACCCCTCAACCTCAGATGCCTCTGTACACCACTGGAATACAAGAGCCTGTGTTGGCACAGGGTATCACTATACCCGCTCTATACGCTGTATCACATGAGAATCTCATTCTCAGAACAGTCTTATCCAAACTACAGCAGGAGATATTCAGGAGGGGGTACTTCTGGGAGAAGAAGTTCAGATTCAAGTGCGACACTTGTGGTGAGGAATACCATCACGATGTGGATATGTGCAATGTCTGCGACTCACCGGTCAGACCACCAAGTGCTGATGAGATTGTCTACCCAAGATGGCTTCTCAAAGAGCAGAACTCCATGGAGCAGGACTTCATGCATGTGCTGTATGAGATAGAGAAGGACCTCAATGTAGTTGACGATGCCTTCCTCATTATCGTCAAAGAGTACTACGTAGACCCAGAAGACGGTGAGATTCAGTTCTTCAGGGTCAAGGAACTCATTCGTGGTGACCCTATATTCATGCGAATAGTATCTGATAAGAGAGGAGTCAGAGGTGGTAGGTACAAGGTCTGCCCTCTGCACAGGACAGAGGTATCCTATCCCGGTCAAGAGGGCGACTGCCAAGTCTGTGGTGGGCAGATGGAAGACGTGCACTACATCAATATGGCCGGTAGTGGCAAGAGCCAGTACTATCTCAAGGGTGAGGTACTCCACGTCAGCAAGTACAACCCATCGAAACTCTATGGGAGAAGCCCTGTCAATACCATGTGGAGACAGGCCATGACACTCACAGCGATGGACAACTACATGTACACATCATACCAGAAGAGGAGAGCACCCAAGGGAATCATATCAGTCACCACTGACAATCTAGAGTCGATGAAGTCCTTCTGGAAGACAGTCGATGAGAAGATGGAGAGAGACCCTCACTACATACCGAAAGTCGGTATCGAGAGTTCCAGTGGAAGAGGGGGTGTCAATTGGATTAAGTTCATGGATACCCTTGAGGAGATGCAGTACATCGCAGTTCGTGATGAGATGAGAAACAGGATAGCAGCATTCTACGGTGTGTCAGCAGTGTTCATGATTGACAACGGCAAGAGTGGTGGCCTCAACAACGAGGGTATGCAGATTCTCGTCACCAACCGTGCCGTAGAGTACGGGCAGAAGGTGTACACTGATGTTCTCTTCCCACGTATGCTCAAGGAGATGGGGGTAGAAGATTGGAAACTGACACTCTATCCGAACGAGGAGGAAGACGAGATAACCAGACTCAGGAGAGACGAGATGGAAGCGAACCTAGCACAGAGGATGATGATGCTAGGATACAAACCCGAACTGCTCGAAGAAGGAGAGAGGGACATTCGATTCGTATACAAGAAGATAGACCCGATGGAGGGACAAGGTATGCCACCCGGAGGTGGCGGTATGCCAATGATGCCACCGGGAATGCCACCGGGAATGCCACCGGGAATGCCACCGGGAGGAGCAATGCCGCCCGGAGTCATGCAGAGAGTACCCGGAATGCCACCGGGAGTAGCCAACCCCGGAGGGGAGGGTATGGGTATCAGGAACGCACCCCCAGCACGGCCTGAGCAAAGAGCATCAGCAGGTGCAGGCTCACCATTCTCCAATGTTCAACAGAGAGGACCACAACAGTCACCTGTTCAGAGAGCACAACGTGGCATTTCAGACGCAAAACGCCCTCGTGGTGCATAAGGATAATTAAAGGAACAACACTTCGGAGGGCACGAGTGAGTATGGACCTATTGAAGTTAGACCCGATGGCTAGGAAGTTAAACGTGCATGCAGAAGCCTTCACCAAGGCTTTTGAGAATGGTAATGCAGATGATGCAAAACAACATCTAGAGGAGATGTTGAAGTTCGGAGGATACCTACATGAGGACCTATCTGTCAAACTAACAAAGGCGGATAATCCGCTATCTGAATATGTAAACGGTGTAGCACCTATGAAGTTCAATGAGAGAGGCACTAATTTCGATGTCAATCAAAGAGACAGTCAGTTGCCGGGCACAATCATTTCTGCACGAAGCAACAGCAGGATGAGACCCCACACTGGTACTTTCGGAAGAGCATACAGACCAGAGTGAGGATTCAACGTGACAACAGAAGAGAGTGGAACAGAGCGGTTAATGAATGCTCTAATCAACAAGATGGAGTCCATGGACCGTTCTCTCGACAGTTTGAAGCAAGAGAACATAGAACTCAAGAAGATGATTCAAAGACCCGGAAACCTACTCAAGAGAGCAGGTTTCGTATCAGTCAACACCCCGTTGTCAGAAGACGTAGAGACTGATAACTTCAGAGCAGACCTAGACATGGGAGAGGCTACTCTATTGAAAGGTAAAAACGTAGACATCGGTGTGATGAGCAACGAAGACGTACATCAGATGTCTTGGGATGACATTCACGATTTGGCAGATAGCACCAAGAACGTGGAGGTATTATGATGAGACCGAGATATGAAGAAGTTTCCAATGAGGCAGAAGCACTATTGAAGAAAGCACAAAATCTAGCAAAGAGAGCAGAGAAACTTGAGAAATCTGTTCAACCACAATATGAATCTAAAGCGTCATTCCGACCATCAGAAGTCCACTTCGTATCAGAGACTGGTGGGCAGACCAAGAGTGCAGGTTACTACACCAACCAACAAACCCTAGAAGTAGAGGACGTGGCTAACAAAGGAGCAACCACCAGCGCAGTTAATTTCGATGCTCTTGCAAAGAAAATGAATGCACATCAAAGTGGAGACCAAGACCGTGACGTTTCCACAGACAACAAACAGCCAGATAGAGACTAGGTGGTAACGTGTGTATGAAGATTCAGTATCCACGTTCGTGAAAGCACGAGAACAACTCCTGCTCAGTATACTAGACGGACTAGACGTAGATGAGAGCATAGATGAGTACGTCATCGCCAAAGCGGTGATGGAGCAGGATGGCTTTACCAACGACACTACTTGGAAGGAGAACATATGCGACTCCTTCGTCAGGAAGATGACCTACAGTGGTAAGGGGTACATACCTAAGCAGCAGTTCCTAGCCATACAAGCCGAGCAGAATCAGCAGCATCTCTCCAAGAATCAACCTTGGAGAGGCAGGGTCAAGAGGAGAGGGGCTTCGCACCATCACGACCTAGATGTAGCAGACGTGGGTCTAGCACCCTACGGTGACTCGAAGTCCAATCCCTTCAGCAGTTTCTACGACCCATCGAAGAGAATGCTACCCTCAGGTCGCTCAATCAGAGACGACTTGATGGTTAGGCAGATGCTACCGACACACACCAACCACAAGACCCACGGAAGAATATCAGCAGCGGTGGAGCATGCAGAAGACAGGATGCTCAGGAAGAAGGGCAGCCCGCACCACAAGGGCATGGAGAAGTTGGACCTAGAAGGTAACACGGTCAGGAACTTCCACGGTCTCGGCCCTCTCGGTGGTCTGAAAGACGTATCACTCAAAACCATGCAAGACGTGTATGAGAGGGACTACCAGCGCTGGCTCAGTGGTGACGAGGAGTGGAAGAGCATCCACCCTGAGACCGGTGAGATGGACCATGACGGCTCTTGGAGGACAGGCGCTATCGCAGATGCCAGAGCAGAGGGGTTGTCAGACGAGACTCCAGACGGTCACTTCCACTCGCAGGAGGAACTGGCTCTCAGGAAACTACACGCAGACGACAGGGCTAGGAGTTGGAATCACAAGCACATAGACACCGAGGTCAAGGAACAACCCTTCGACTATGCACTCGCAGACAAGGAGGGTAGGATGCCACCAGCGGAGACCATCGACCACGGATACCAATTGGGTCTTGGTGGTTTCATGCACCAACTACAGTGGTTCTCCCCCAGAGAGAGGACAGGGATAATGAGCAAGATACAGGACGGGCTGGACAAGGTGGGAAACCAAGACATCAAACTACCAGACGGCACAACCGTATCCGCTGGTAGGATAAAGAGGTCAACTCATCACATACTCAACTCGATGTCCAACTGGGGTGGTAGACAGCACGGATTTACGCACGAGAACATCATACCCCATAGAGAGAGCAACGAGGAGCAACTTTCTGACAATCAGAAAGACGAGTTCTTCTCAGCACTTCACGACATAGTGCATGATGATGATTTCGAGCACAGGGACACAATACACGACAATCTCAGAGAGGCTCTGGGTCTGGAGTTAGTCAAAGCCAATGATGATAACGGCCTTGACAAGGATGGTCATTTTCACAAGGAGACAGGCAAGGCACACAAGGACTTCAACCACCTACCCAAGTTGTCGAAGCATAGTGATAAGTCAATCAAGAGATACCAGAAGAAAAACGAGGGTGCATCCGAGGAGGATGCCATATCCGCTCACTATGACAAGTCCCTGAACGACATAATCAGAACAGGACACGGAGATAGGCTATCCAAGAAGGAGATTCTCTACGCATTGGGGTACAACGAGGACATGACCGAGATGACCGAGGATGATGACCACCACTATCCCAACTTCTCAGGCCCTCTGCTCGACAGGGACACCCTCATGTCGGTGCTCGCCAAAGCCAAGTCCCAAGGAGACCTAGGCAAGGATGCCAAGGAGATACGCAACGACATGCTCCTGCATGGTGGTCTGTACTTTGATGAGTCCGAGATTGACCCGGAGATGGCCGAGGTCATGCAGGACCTGAGGGTTTCCGACAGCACAGGTCACTACGGCCTCGGTGCTTTCTTTGCTCCGGCCTTCGCTGCCGGTGGTCTCGGAAGAAACCCACACACTCTGATGGAGATGATATTCAGGCACTTCTCAAACGCAGAGGGTGAGAGTCACCTAGGTATGGTAGACGGGGAGCGAATAACACCTAACGAGTTCAACATAGGTATGATTGCACCCTACCTCAATCACAAGCGTGGTGTCTTCAACACCCCAGCCAACATACTATCCAAGTACGGTCAGACTAAGATGTACGGAATTAAGGGCACAACTCCGAAGAACCAGATTCTCGCAAACTTATCACATCTATCACCCGGTCTGGTCAATGCCATATCCAGATTGTCAGATGAGGAATTAGTGGAGAAGTACGGAAAGAACTACAGAATCAACAAACCACAATACTCCTCAGGTGCTACCAACTCAAGGATACCACATGGCAAGGGGTACAAGAGGTCAGTGAAGAAGGAGACGGACATAGGTGGTACGAACCTAGCAGCAACCGTAGGAGCGGGTGAGGAGTTATCAACAGGGGACAACGTGCAGGATAGTTACGAGGAGAAGATAGACCCAGACCAAGTTTCCAAGTTCCAACACCTATGGTCGCACTCCATAGCGACCATGATGGGGAGAGGTAGTAGTGGGAGACCTGCCGGTATGCTCGGACTGTCACCATCGAGTCTCAAGTTGAACCTCCCTTCATTCGGTGCTAGGGTTGGTGACGATGAGTCAGTTGAACAGTTCCTAGAACACTTCGGTCTGAATGATAGGATGGGAGGCACGTTGATGAGGCAGCACATGGACAGGATACATTCCCATCACAAGGCAATCGAACAGATGGCGATGGTCCTCAGGAAACTCAAGCCGGAGGGCACGTTCAGCCCAGACAACCCCAACTTGCATGCGGAGATTGACGGCCTGTTCAGGGATGCCAACATGGTCCTGATGCACCTACCGAGGGGGGCGGAGATAGAACTACCCAACGGTGAGACTTGGACAAACGAACTCAAGGTGATAGAACACGGTATAGACCAGAAGCAAACGCCATTGCAGAGGACTGGACTTCACAGACTACCAGACCACATGCGAGAGCACGGATTCAGAGTAGACTCGAAAACCACCCTAGACGACCTAGTGAAGCATCTAGGTATGGGTGAGGATGGTACTCACTCAGCACACTACGGAAACGTGCTGGACTCGATAAAAGCATCACTCGACCCGAACAACGAGGATGACCACAGGGTGCTGATGTCCCTCAACTCCATAACGACAAACCCACCTGAGTTGTACGCAGGAGAGGGCCAACGGATGTTCTTGGGCTATGATGACATAGACCACATGCACGACCATGCTGGGAAGATATTCGCATCCACTAGAGACCACACTGTCTCCGACGAGGAGTTCGAGGAGAAGTACGGTTACTCCAAAAATGACATACTTGGGTACACAAAGCGCATAGAGTCCCAGATGAGGGGACTCAGGGGTCAGGTCAACAGCCTTCCCAAGGAGGTTCAGGACAATCTAGGTCTGACATACTTCGCAGCGCCTGAGATAGGTAGAGGGACGGAAAGGCGCTCTGCTCTCTCTAACGCAAAAATCAAGGCAAACAAGAGCAACCGTGGGGTAGACACACGAGCCAACTACATTCAACATGCGAGCAAAGACCTCTTCGTGCATGACCCCAACTTCGACCTGTCATCGTCACCTGACATGATTGAGAGCGAGACCATAGGCTTCGGAGCAAGGGAACTGCACCCAATGGGTGTACACGGCTCGCCCATCATGGACCTCTATGGATACTCAGGACTCATGGACCACGGCAACCACAGACTCAGAAAACCAGCCGAGTCCTTCGATGCCACATTCGGTGAACTCACTTCAGGACCTACAGGTGCTCCCCAACCGATGCACGCAGTACCCATGTCAATCATCCAACAGCATTTCGGGGGAGATGTGGCAGCAGCAGTTCAGCAACTAGATGACCAGAACGTCTCTATGACGGGTGCTAACCAGTACATGGTCTACCCAGACGGCACTGTACCAGCAGAACAGCCCTACTCAATAACGACCAGCGAGCCATCGGACTACGCAGCGTTCCTGCTCAACCCAGACTCACTGATGCTGAAAGGAGACGACACACCGAACTTCGTGCCACCGATACGACCCATGCACAGGATATTCAATTTCAAGGACATGGAGCAACTCAGGGGGTTCACCGGCTCTTGGGTGGTTTCCAAGTGGTACGAGGGCGAGAGGGTCGTGGTCATGAAGTTGAACGACAAGGTATCAGCGTACAACGAGCACAACTCAAGGATGAGCATACCTGATTGGGTCAAGGATGGTGTCAAGAACATAGGTAAGAAGGACTGCACTTTGGATGGTATACTCTCAGACGACGAGTTGCACATCATCGACATCACCTATTACGATGACACTGATATTACTGACATGACCATACAAGAGAGACTGAAGATACTCAGGGGGCAATTCGACGGATACGATAATGTCACCGTGCCCGGACCTCATGACACACGCATGACTGACGATGAGGGTCTGGAGGATACGGTCAAGACATTGCTTGAAGAGCATGACTGCCTACTCATCAGAGATGGTAAGAGCACATACATGAAGGGAGAGAAGAGACACCCGAAATGGGTTCTACTGAGACCGAACAAGAGTGTCAACCTGAGGATTCTCGATAAGAGAGGCAAGAAGAGCATCACATACCGGCTAGGTGCAGGACCTCTGATTGACGATGAGGGTATAGAGAATGCAACAGTGGACTACGAAGGGGAGGTGTATCTCGACGTAGGTACGGTATCTAGCCCAAAATCGTTTGACGAAGGGGAAATTGTAGAAGTCGAAGTCACCGGTATCAAGAGGAAGAAAATCAACGGTAGGGAAGTGTACGACCTGAACCCAGTCAAGATAGTGGGTGATGGGGAGGGCGAGTCCAGCGTCAGCATGGAGACACTCAACATACTAGCCAAGTCCGTACCAAACCTGCACTTCCCGCATGATGTGGATATAGAGGACAACACCTTGATTGTCAAGACATGCATTGACAATGACGTATTCTACACACTGGAGAAGTCCGACTTGGGATACTGGGTGCATTCACCACGTACCCTCTTGTCAGAGTTCGGTGAATCCGATTATTCAATCAGATTATCTGAGAGCCTGAAACCATACTGGTCTCAGGTTGCCAGCATGATGCTCAAGGGTAAGGTCGAGAAGAGACCCATACCTGAGAAGAAGGTGCAGGACAAGGCTAAGACTCTAGCAGAGAAGAACCAGATACTCAAACCACAGATGGAGAAAGCAATCGGTGTCATGGTCAGGGTTCTGGATGTATTAGAGAAAGGACACTTTCCCATGAGCGGTGGCAAAGGCCTTGGTATCGAACTAGGCGCTCAGATTGAGAGTCCCAGAGGACCTACTACACTCGACGGTGAGCAGACGCTCCCCGACTACGATATGAGAGCGAGACCCACGGAAGATGATGAAAAACCATATCCGCATATGAAGCGGCAACAAAAGAAGGGTAAGGGTATCAAAAACGAAGATTCAGGCCCAGATAAAGAAGCAACAACAGTTTAGTTTGTTGCCGCTTCATATAAGTAGTATGACACAGTAACTCTGGGTCAGTGTGCTATCCCCATTGCGACAACCTCAGTCTGGAATTACACTCATCAAGGGTGGAGACCTCGTTGTTGCCGGGTATGCTAGCGTAGAAGTAGTTGACAAGCAAGGAGACAAAATTACGAAAGAAGCATTGAAAGGCGCATTCAAGAAATACATGGAGGACCACAGATACAGAAACGTGCAATTAGCGCATTCTAACATTCAAGTGGGTGAAGTAATTCCTAATTATACAGATAGCGAAGGGAGGTTGTGGAAAAGCGAAGTTGACGATGTCGGAATGTTTGTAGTTGTAGAATTACGAGACGACATCGAAAAAGCAAAGGAAGTCGCTGCCGAGATACGAAAAGGCTCATTGAGAGGTTTTAGTATCGGAGGGCAGGCATTCAAACGAGTCAGAAAATCAGACCCGGTACATGGAGACTACCAAGAAATCAGCAAACTTGAACTACACGAAATCACAATTTGTGAGAAAGGAATAAATCCAGAAGCAACATTTAGGATATTAAAAGAAGATAAAAAAAAGGTGAAAAAAATGACAGAAGCAGAAAATGATGTAATGACGCAAATGACAGATGTCCTGTCACGTCTGGAAGGCCGTCTCGACTCTATGGAGAAAGGGGAAATGCCGCCGGGCTTGAAAGAGCATATGCAAGGCAAGAAGAACGACGACGACGGCGATGAGAAAGACGACGAAGAGAAAATGTATGGTGACAAGAAAGAAGCCATGAAAGATGATAAAGACGAAGATGTCGAAAAATCACAATACTCTGACGTTATCTCCTCTGAGTACCTGAATTGGATGGAAGACACTCTGAAGAGTGCAGGTGTGGACACAGTTGCCGCACGAACACACTTCGATGATGTCAACAAGGCAAACCTTGGTTCTACTCCAGAAGAAATTGGAGACGGAGCATCAAGGTTTGGTGGACAAGCACCAAAGAGGGAAACCGTAGACGGAAAGCCAGAAGCACCCAAAGCCAACTTTGGCTCTGGTGGAAAAGGCAAGAAATCCACAGTAGAGAAGTCTGACTTCCTAACAGCAGACAGAGTGTCTGACTCAGATATCGAGGCAGCATACGAAGTCTACAAAGCAGCAGCACTAGAGCAGGAGTTCAAGGGTAGCCTAGAGAACCACTTCTCCAGCCGCTTCGCTTCCGAGAGACAACACGAAATAGCAAAGGCAGAAGCAGCAGCATTCGATGCTCGCAGCCCACTAGCCGCTATCGAGAAGTCTCTAGCCGCTCTTACAGAGCGCATCGACAGCATCGGCTCAGTAGAGTCCGGTTCTACTATCGCAAAATCAGCAGCATCCCTTCCAACCGTTGAAATCCCTTCAACTGAGGAACTCGCAACAATGAGTTGGGATGAGGTACATAACCTCGCAAACAGCACCTTCAGGAGTGATTAAGAATGGCAAGAAACTACATAAGAACAGTAACAGATATGGAAAGATACTACTACGGAGCAGGTAACTCAATGGGTTACTCCTACTCCGGTAGTGAATTATTGAAAGCAGACGCACCAATGTTGTCCACCACCGGTGGAACATACAACGCAATCTATGGTCGAAAAGTATGGTCGCAGATGAACCAAGAGTTCAACGCATTCAGCATACTACCAAAGAGACCATGGGACAGGTCAGGATGGAGAGTCCTCACTGACAAGCCTAACTCAGGCGCAGTCCACGGTGGTGTTGCAGAGAACGCAACTCTTCCAGACACAGTGAAACCTACCTTCCAGCACGTGGCTGCAAAACCAAAGACAGTCGTTCACACGTTCGATATGTCCGAGACTGCTATCTTCCTTGCTGACAAGGATGACGGAATGGGCGACATACGCTCAGTCCTGAAAGAAGAGATGGGCAAGCACCACGCAGAGATGACTAACAAGATGCTACTACTAGACGTGGACACGACAGCAGACAACGGCTTCGAGTCCATCGACAGAGTGACCACTGGTGACACGACTGGAATGACAGCCGGAACTCACTACACTGCTGGCAGAGAGGACATCTACTCCATCAACAGAGATGGCAGTGCTAACTCTTGGTCATACGCAGAGGTAAACGCAGACACCGGTGCAACTGACAGGGTTCTAAGCCTAGACCAACTAGACGACCTATTCCAGAAAGTATGGGTACGTGGTGGAAACCCGAAAGTCATGCTAACTGGATATGACACTCTAATGAGACTACAGCAACTGCTACAGTCCCAGCAGAGGTTCATGGAAGAGAAGAGAGTCACCCCGACCTACAACGGTGTCAAGGGTGTACCCGGAATGGAAGCCGGATTCGTAGTAGCAACCTACAACGGAGTCCCAATCATTCCTTCCAAGGACGTCAAAGCAGACACAATCAGCAGGATGTACTTCCTAGACACTGATTACATGTACTTCAGCACGGCGATACCAACACAATACTACGAGAGTGGAATTGAGACTGGTGACCCATTCGCAATCAACAGACTAGGACAAGAGGGAATGTACAGGACCATGGGAGAACTTTGGACCACTTTCTTCGGAGGACAAGGGAGCATCAGAGACCTTAAGTGAGTCAGTTGGAGATAAAAGGAGGAAAAAAATATGACAGTATTTACAGCAAGCAGTGGCGGAATAACGGTGAAAGCAGATGACGGAGACGTGACGGATGTCAGTTTCCTACTAGACCTAGACATGAGAACAGGAACTCTAGTGAGCAGCACTGAGTGGTTGAAGGGATACGGAAGTACCTACCCCGGTGGTACGGACATGAGTACCTTCGCAGCCAACAACACAGATGGTGCAGCAGAAGGCGGCCTAAGGCTGCTAGTTCTCGAACTAGACCTAGAATCAGCAAACGCAGAACCCCTAATCTTTACAGAAGGCGTGGACAAAATCGTGGCAA
>CENT01016112.1_pt1 | contig 19940 bp, 19 predicted proteins | sample 530141 | NCBI WGS metagenome assembly CENT01 (sample SAMEA2591074, study PRJEB7988) | marine metagenome | isolation source: saline water (ENVO:00002010), including | reverse complement strand
CGCTACCACTAATATCATCAGACACCTTTAGCACAGCGGAGGAAATAGATTATGAAAGTACTTATCGCTTCGCTATTTAGCGGCCTACTTTTCGGTTTTGGGCTTGTTATATCAGGAATGAGCAACCCCGCCAGGGTGCTCAATTTTCTTGATTTTAGTGCGAACTGGGATGCTACCTTAGCTTTTGTTATGGGCGGTGCCATTTTAGTGGCGGCACCCGGTATTTATTGGGTAGGCAAAAGAAGCAAGCCTTTGTTTGCTTACAAGTTCGACATTCCTACAAGCAAAACTATAGATAGTAAATTGGTTTTGGGATCTGCATGCTTTGGTATTGGCTGGGGAATAAGTGGCTTTTGTCCTGGTCCTGCCGTTGTTGCTGTTGTATCTCTTCAGTCAGATGTTCTTTTATTTATCGGCGCTATGCTTGTAGGCATGCTGGTAAACGACAAAACTGGACAGAATTAACTGTTAATAATGAATAAGTAACTCTTTAAAAAGGTACACACCATGCTAAAAATAAAAAATTTAAGCCTGATGACTTGTTGTTTAGTCATCTTATTCAGTTTTCATTTTGTGGCTCACGCTCAAATGTCGACGTTTAAAGATGGCACTGTGATTAAAGGCTTTGGAAAAAGCGCTCCCGTGCCCTCTCATGTTTTGCCAGAAAACAGTGCGTTTAACATTACCTTCGACGTTGCCAGCACCGGTGGTGAAGGTGTGGTAAACCGCAAGTTTGATAGCTTAGCGCGCTTTATTAATATGCACGCTGCGGCAGGAGTTAAAAAAGAAAATATACACCTTGCGCTTGTTGTGCACGGAAGCGCAGTTTTTGATTTATTAAATGATGCGTCTTATCAAGAAAAGTACGACACACCAAACCCTAATAAACCGCTACTAAAAGCACTTTTAGAGAACAATGTGCGCGTCATTTTATGTGGTCAGAGCGCCGCTTCAAAAGCTGTAGAAAGCGGCCATCTGGTTGAGGGTGTAGAGATTCAATTATCAGCCATGACCGCTCATGCTTTGCTGCAGCAAGAGGGCTATACGGTAAATCCGTTTTAGATTCAAAAGAGTCATGGGGCGCTGCTTAAAAACTGATACCGCAATTGCCAGACGCTGGGAATGTAAGGGGCTATCGATTTTTGCTGAACACCTAAGCTCAATAGCTTCTGATTAACTTATAGTTGAGTAATCAAATTTATGATGGGAATTCCTTGAAAATTGCCACAAATAAAAAGCGTTTCACTTTATAGTTGATAAGTTATTTAGATGCAGATTAGCGCTGACGCATGACATTTATGAGGTGAATCCAAGTCGTAGGTTATGTCATCAATCGCTATATCTAAATCGCTGTGACTAGCTAGAGATAAAGGGACAATATGAAGGAATTGCCGGCAACATACTTATTAACTGAGCTGCTAGATGTAGAGTCGTCGCATGTTGATGCATCAGAAAATGATGAGTTTTTAGGGCATAGGTTGGCGTCGTCTGCTGGTCGTGTGTTTGGCGGCCAAGTATTAGGTCAGGCGTTAATGGCTGCATCGAAAACCGTGTCCGCCGACAAGCTTGTGCACTCTTGCCATAACTACTTTATCCGTCCGGGTGACTGCGATCACGATATAACGTACAAAGTACATCGCGACCTAGACGGCCGCAACTTTAGCAACCGCAGAGTAGTTGCCCTGCAAAACAACAAGCCAATTTTTAATTTAATCGCCTCGTTTCAAGGTGAAAGCGATGGGTATCAACATCAAATTGACATGCCAGCTGATATTCCGCCGCCAGATAACTTGTTGAACGAAAATGCATTGGCTGAAAAACATAAAGTCTCATTACCAGAGCATGTGTATTCCATGCTTAACCGGTATCGCTCTATTGAGGTGAGGCCCATCAACGAAGAAGCCCACTTTCTAAGAAGCGATAAAAAACTGAGTCAGGCTACCTGGTTTAAAGCAAAAGAAACGCTGCCAAATACGGCCTCGCTGCATCGGGCGATTTTGGCTTACGCTACCGACTTAACATTACTAAGTACAAGTGGCCGTCCACACGGCATGATGTGGATGGATGAGAATGTAGCCACTGCCAGCATAGACCATACCGTATGGTTCCACGCCAATGACATTAAAACCGACCAGTGGTTACTCTATTTGATGGATACGCCTTGGTCGGGCAATGGTCGTGGTCTTAACCGAGGAAGCATTTTCACACAATCTGGAGAGCTGGTGGCGTCGGTCGCACAAGAAGGGTTAATTCGTATTAAGTAATGTTTTATAAGGACAAAATATGTATCAAGATTTAGAGGGCAAAGTAGCATTAGTCACCGGCGGTAGCTTTGGTATTGGCCGCACCACTATTTTAGAATACGCCAAAAATAAGGCCAAAGTGGCTATTGCTGATATAGACGAAGCAGGAGCGCAAGCGGTAGCTGAAGAGGTGCATTCTCTTGGTGGCGAGGCAATAGTTATTAAAACAGACGTTTCTAAGTCTGCAGATGTCAAAGCCATGGTTGATGTGGTAGTAGCGCATTATGGCTGTTTAGACATTGCCTTTAACAATGCAGGTATCGACTTAGATCACACCTACCTAGCAGACGCCGAAGAAGATATGTTCGATAAGCTAATGGCGGTCAACGTCAAAGGCGTATGGCTTTGTTTGAAATACGAAATTGCACAAATGATGAAGCAAGGTGGCGGCGTAATTGTGAATACCGCCTCTATAGGCTGAGTGGTATCGGCGCCTAAAATGGGAATATATGGCGCTACAAAGCACGCTGTAGTTGGTTTAACGAAAACCGCCGCCGTAGAGTATGGCAGAAAAGGCATTCGCGTGAACTCTGTATGCCCCGGTGTTATTAATACTGACATGACAACACGAGCTTTTGAAAAAGATCCTAAAACTGCTCAGCTAGCAACACGTGCGCACCCCATTGGCCGTCTAGGCGAAGCGCAGGATATCGCCAACGGCGTAATGTACTTAAGCTCTAATCAATCGTCGTTTTTGTTGGGTCATCAGTTGATGATAGAAGGTGGTTTTACTGCGCTTTAGCAGTAGTGAGAGTTAGTTCTCTCTCCTGTATACCACCTGCCCATTAACGACCGTCATCACATTTTCAGCGGTTAATATATCTTGCTCGGGTACAGTCATAATGTCGCGATTAAATATTGTAAAATCGGCGTATTTACCCACCTCTATTGAGCCGCGCAGGTGCTCTTGAAATGCGCCGTAGGCAGGCCATATGGTGAGCATTTTAAGGGCGGTCTCTCTTGATACCGCCTGTTCTGGGTGCCAACCTTCGCCCGAGGTACCATCCAGTCGCTTTCGGGCAACGGCTGCGTAAAACTCTATACGCGGGTCGCCTACTTCTACCGGTGCGTCTGATCCTGCTACCACTTTTAAGCCTTTATCAACTAACGACTTCCATGGATAAGCATAAGCAAGTCGCGCTTGGCCTAATCTAGCCCCAGCAAAGTTTAAATCACCAATGCCGTGACTAGGCTGCATTGAGGGAATAACGTTTAAATCTACAAACCGCTGCTGATCGCGTGGCGTTATTATTTGAGCGTGCTCCATACGCCAGCGCAAATCTTGCTGTGCCCACTCTTCTTTAGGCACTGTGTTATATGCCTCTTCGTACCAATTTAGCAGCGAGCGTACCGCTCTATCGCCAATAACGTGGGTTTGTACTTGCGCGCCATGTTGCAGTGCTTTGTGCAATATGGGCACTAGGGCCTCTTGAGTAATGCGGTTCATAAACCCGTTGTGCGGTGCATCAGAATAGTTTTGTAATAGTGCAGCACCTCGCGAGCCCAATGTGCCGTCGATAAATACCTTGATGCCTCTTACATCAAACATATCATCGGCGGTTTTTTCACGCCCCCGTGTGAATAGCTGCTCGGCCTGTAACACGGGAATTGACGCGTACACTCTATGCAACATGTCGCCTTGTTGATGAATTTGCTGCATTAAATCGACTAAGCGATAGGGCATGCCGGCGTCTTGGGTTTGTGTCCAGCCCATAGCCACATTGGCCTGTAACCCTCTTAATAAGTTGTCTTTTAAATAGGCATCGGTGTCTTTAGGAATAATATCGCGAAATACATTCATGGCGTTGGCAAGCACGTAGCCCGTTAGCTCGCCTGACTCGTCGCGCTCAAATTTGCCGCCTTCAGGGTCTGGCGTGTGGCGAGTTACGCCAGCTAATTCCAACGCTTTGCTGTTTACCAGCGCAGACACACCGTCGGCCCGAGGCATAAATAATGGCTTATTTGCGGTAAAACCATCTACATCATGGCGACTTAAAAAGCGCTGTTCATCGGTCCATTCGCGCTCTATCCACCCGCGACCTAATACCCAATTATTGTCAGGTACGCTGCTTGCCCAATTTTCTATTTCTTTTACGGTTTGTTTTAGCGTGGGCAACCCGAATAAGCTTAAGGTTTTTGTGCGTTTACCCACGCCTTGTAAATGTTGGTGACTGTCGGTAAAGCCTGCAAATACCGTTTTACCTGCCATATCGATATTATTAGCGTTGCCACACATATACTTTTTGGCCGCTTCGTTTGAGCCTACGAACACTATTTTATTAGCTAAGCTCGCGACCGCTTGCGCCTTCCACTGTGAATCATTTGCTGTATAGATAGTAGTATTATGCAGCACTAAATCGGCTTTTTCGCATGCAGATGTTGGAGTGAGAGTAGCTGTAGCGGGTGAAGTAACCGTTGCGGAAGAAGGAGTTTCAGCAACGCTTGATTGCGCCACGGCCAACCCCGCTGTAAACAATAAAATAGATAGTGTAGACATTCCTTTCTCTCTGTTTTTCAGCGCCTTAAAGCTTCACTCATTCGCAGTGAAACAATGGAATTTATACTAGTGCTCCCGTCTCAAAGAAGATAGCTGTGCAAGCAATATAATAGGTGTTAAAAAATCACTCACAGCAGAAACCTCATTTTCAACAATAATCAGCAATAAAATGTATAACACCATTGTTTGGTAAGACTAACAATAGTTTCTTGCTTACCTCGCTAACTTAGCTAACACACAGGAACTAGCACAAGCAGCATTATCTATAGATATAAAAACGCTACTGTTGAATTACGTTCTTTTTTGAGTGTTGTGCTATGTTTTGTAAGAGGAATGTGTGGGAGTTTTTTATGTACGGCATGGTAAACAAATTCATATCTACCACGGTAATAAACCGCTACAGCGAGCAGGACTGGAAAGACATTAATCAGTCTCTTGAAGACTATGAATAGTCGTTCATTGAAATGCAGCCTCACAGCGATGACGTAACCTTTAACGTGGTGGGTGCCTGTGTAACTCATTTAAATGTTGATGCAGCAACGTTTTTACGTCAGATGGGTGAGGATTGGGTGAAAGAGACCTCTCAAGGTAGTTACCGCTCTATGTATGCCCTTGTGTCTGGCGGTGCATTTGAATTTCTATCTAATTTGAACAACATGCATCAAGTGATTTCTGCACAGCTCAAAGAGCTAGTGCCACCATCGTTTCTCTGCACTAAAAATGATGACGACAGTATTACCAGTCATTATTACTCTACACGGGACGGATTAGAGCCGTTTGTAGAGGGGCTGCTTTTAGGCGTGTGCAACTACTTTAATGAGCCCGCCGCTCGTTTATAGCGCCTCGTTGATAAGTACGTTGTAGCAAATGTTAGCGCTAGCCCCTAAGAAGTGCTCATAGAGATACGGGGCCAACGCCGACGCTTTAGTATTTACGCATCGTGTCTACAAAAACCTAAATTACAGAGTAGCCACACAAACGCTATGATTGCTCTACCCCAGACATTGCTATATCTACCGCGCTTTTTCCCATGGTTTGATTGCCAACATATTGTGGGTCGAATGCAGTGCGAGTAAAAATACGACGAACTAAAGGCTCGAAATGCGACAGTGGCTTGGTGGGATAATCTGGGTCAAAAGACGCCTGATCCCATTTCTCACAAAAATCGACGCACGACTGATACCACGGGTGGTCTTTTAAATAGTCACGTTCATTTCTGTCGCCACCTAAATGATGGGCGTAATAGAAATTTTGAAACAAGCCGTGCTGATTAATGACCCACGTCACTTCAGGGCGCACGTAAGGACGTAAAATAGATGCCGCAAACTGAGAGTGATTGTGCGGCGCTAAATCATCGCCTAAATCGTGAATAAGCGCAGCGAGAATCATCTCATCATCTGCTCCGTCTTCTTCTGCCCGCGTCGCCGATTGCAGCGAGTGCTCTAATCGCGACACCTGATAGCCAGAGAGCGTATGCTCTAATTGCGCTAGCGCCTTTAAAATTCTATCTGGCAGCCCTTTGGCAAAGTCATCTTCGTGCTTATCAAGAAATTGGAACTCTTCTTTTGTGCCGTCTTTCATTTGTTTGAATGCTACGGTTTCCATACTGCTCCCCTTATTGACCACTCATTTTTTGCTTTAACAACTTATAACGCCCTTTCGGTGCATCGTAATCGATATAAGCGCCGTGCAGGTGACGCAAACCTTTGTTTGGATCGAAACCTGTTCTGCCGTGTAACACGCGGGTATTGTGAAACATCTGCAGCTGACCTGGCTGCAAACAGAATTTCCATTCAAACTCTGGCGAACTCAGCAGCTGACCTAAGCGCTTACGGGCATTGTGAAACGTAATAAGGTCGTCATCGCTCAACAACGGTAAGTTATCTAAACGCGGGCTGTAGGCAATGCCGGTTACTTTTCCGGTCGCATCAGATTCAATAATGGTGCGCCGTTCAACCAAATCGACTTCGCTATCGAAATGACGAAAACGCACCGGCACTTCGCTAAGCATTTTGTAGCCCTCTGGCTGCTCTTTCTTTAGCTGCTCTAATACAGATAAACTGTCCACCAGCGTTGATAAGCCCTCACCCCCCTGGTTTTGTAAGCAATGCAGTAGTTGAATTCCTGGCATTGGGTCGCGATATGGGTTGTCTGTGTGCGGCCCAAGTGGCACCGAGCGATACGCTAAGTCACTTGAATTAGGGCGCGAATAAACTTCAAAAGATTTACCAAAATTGGTTTCTCTAACGTGGCCAAAAATTTCGGCAACCTCAATGGTGGCCTCAAGATTCTGCGGCACGTTATCAACAATGATCACGCCATAGGTGAGAAACTGTTCAATACCTGCAATAAGCCCTTTATCTGAATGCAGCGAATGATAGTCCACATGGAAAACCGACTTATCGATATCGCTTTTCCAAGGGCGAGGGGCTGGAGCGCCATCAAGATGATCGAAATCGGCGTTAAACTCGCTGAGGTCGTACTCGCCACTGTACCCATCGCTGAAAGTTAAGCTGGCGCGCAGCTCACTTCTCTTTTCCACCCGTGTGAGTGCTAAATTTGTATCTAGCTGATGCGGATCGAACAGGCGATGTTTGGTTGTCTTATCCACGTTTTCCGTATCCTGACAACGCTCTCTTAGCCACAGCGCGGGTAATGAAATTTCTTTGCCATCAATAAAGGCCAGTACGCGAGCTTGTTGTTCATCTATGCGGTAATTGAGTGTTTGCACCTGTTGCACTTTTGATTTTTCCTCTGTGAAATGTCAGGCTGCGAGTATCAAGCAAAACTAACTAGCAACACAGTAGCTACGACTTATAGGAAACATGCAAATTCATTATGAAGCAGCGCAACGAACCACCAACATTAAATAGCCTTATTGCGTTTGATGCTACAGTAAAGCACGGCTCGATGACCCTTGCTGCTGAAGAATTAGGCATAAGCCAGCCCCTAGTGTCGCAGCGAATACGGGCATTGGAAGAGGTACTTGGCGGTGTATTAGTGAATAGGGAACACAAGCCTACCTCTCCCACCATGGCCGGCATGAAATACTATAATGAAATAGAAAAGGCCCTTGCCACAATTCAGCGGGCCACCGATAGCGCAAAAACTGACTTTAACGATTTCAGAACGAAAATTTCTATTAGCGCCTATTTTGGGTTTGCGTTTCATTGGTTAATGCCACGGCTGCAGCGTTTGCAGCAAGCCTTTCCCGATTACTTATTTGAAATTCAGCCAACAAATAGCTTATCTGATCTTCTCGCTTCCCAAGCAGACATTGTTTTTCACTACTCAAGCTTGGCGGGTAAGTATGAATACGAACATATGATGATTGAGGAAGAGGTGTTTCCAGTGTGCTCGCCTGAGCTTGCCGACAAGCTGGGCCTTAAAGCTGGGCAAAATCTGACTGATTTAAGCGATATACCCTTGCTTCACAAGGATGTTGATGACCCTCGCTGGCCTAATTGGAAAAGCTGGTCGAAAGGCGTAAAACTAAAGCCTTCCACCAACCCTATTGTGTTTCGTTATAACAATTTTCCATTAATTGTTGAGGCCGCTGTGGCTGGGCAAGGTTTATGCCTTGGCTGGAAAGGCTTAATTACCTCGTTTATTGAAGAGGGAAAGCTCATTCCACTTGGCCCAAGCTTAACGTCGCCAGGCCGTGGCTACACCATTTGCTCTAACTATCACTCTACCTTCGCTATTGGTAACGTTATTAAATGGCTGGTGAACGATGCTTAGGTGGTAAGAAGTGCAACGTCTTTTTTTAAACCCAACTATTAAAAAGGCGATAACGCTTAAGTCAACATACCTACAAGACAATGTTTAATTTATAGGTATTTGCAGTTCAGCTAATTCCGCTGGACTATTTATATTGACAAATTCTTTTTCATCGCCTCTGTATTTTGCGGCGCTAGCACCAACAGCATTTATAACATTGCGTACCGACGGTGAAGGCGTTTGCATGACTAGTTCACTCAGTATTATTGCGTTGCTGAACGTTATTGGTACCACCAACGGTAAGTAATATTGCTCATAAAAATAAGCGCGTTGATGTTGTCGTGATAGTTTGATGAGCGTAGTTAGATTTTTGGGTTGTAAAAAAGGCATATCGACAGGAATGAATAAAGCATATTCCTTTACAGCTTGGGTTTGCGTCAAATAGTCCTCGCTTTCAAGACAATGCGAATATGAGTGCGTTACTAACTCACAAATAGCCCGACCAGGCCCTAAACCTTGAGTATTTTCATGAACATCAGCAAAACGACCACCCACTACAACATGGTGGTGTACTTGCGTATGGCTCATTAGATCGTGGGCCGTTTGCAGCATGCTACGTCCGGCAACGGTGACCGTTGCCTTGTCTTTACCCATTCTCGAAGAACGCCCACCAGCCAGTATAAAGCCAATGCATTGCTGCCCCTGCGATATAGCTAAATTTTTGTCATCCGTTACTACTGGCATAGCGAATACGTAATCCTCAAAACTTAGTTGAAACCCACACCCATACTCGGTCGGTATCTACGCTAAAGTCATCTGCTGAATAGTTTGCGTACTTCACGCCTAAGTTAAATCTTTCGGCAACTTTAGTAGTGTATAAAAGGTTGATTTCGCTGCCTAAATCATCAATAGCTAAAGATGCCTCATCGGCATCGAACTGATGATAAATTGCCGTCCATTTACCGCCTGCGAATTTAGCTGAAATAGTTGCCGACAAGTCTTTTAACCCTTGTGCAGGTGTGCCTAAAAATTGATCTGACCAACCGTTGAATTTATGTAAAGTCGCTAAGGGAGTCGCAAACCCATAGTTACCATCATCAGAGCCTAGTACTTCGTAGCCCAGCTTTGCGGTTACACCTGACACTACCGCGCCGGCTTCTAATAATAGATAGTTGGCATCGAAGTCGTTAGTCGCATTTTCAGAGCTTTGCTTAGCAACTTCTGCGGTATACAACCATTTAGCAGAGTCAGTTGAATAAGAGCCGGCATAGCGAATACCGTAGGTATCTAACGCGTTGTCGGTATCATTGTCTATTTCGAGTAAATACGCATAGGCCGTTAATTTACCTATATTGTTGCTATAACTTACATTTAGAAAATGATCCTTTGAATCAAAATCTGCGGCTTCTGCAAAAATACGATTGCGCTGATTAACATAAGCATAAAAGGCGTGGATGTTATCGCTCACTTTATAATTTACCGATATGCCATCAAAGGTTTGACGGTCTTGACGCCATGCAACGCTACCAATAAAGCGGTGAGTGTCTAGTGCGATAACTTGCCGCCCTGCCTTTACCTTTATATTGTCGCTTCTGTATTGAATATAGGCTTGATCAAGCTCAGTCGTTTCGGGGTCTGCAATCACAGAATATTCACCAACATTATAACCTGTTGGCCCCACGGTATAGTCACCTTGGCCCAGCACTATTCTGCTGTCTTCCATTTCTACTTTAAATGAAAAGCCGTTGTACTCACCCGATTCAATACCGGCGAAAGTACGCAGCGTTAGTGCATTAGCATCGCTTAGCGCATTATCTTGAGAGGCGCCCTCATAACGTAAGTAAAAGTCTGCGCTTGCTTTAATGTCTGATAGCGCCTCGTACCAATCGGCCCCTTGAGCAATCGGCGCTAACGCCATTGCGATGCCAATTGAGAGTATCCCCCGTGTACTTATTTTTGCTGCAATTTTCATAGTGAATTCCTAAATTTTGTGTGAGAGAACCTTACCCGGCCTCAAAGAGTCGAGCTAACCAATTGTTTTTTTATTGCTTGTTGTATTTAAGTGCTATGCAGCGTCGCTATCTTTTGACGCGTTCTTTTGCTTTGTTTTTTTATAGTTTGAAACTGGCTCAACTTTTTTTTGCTTTTCGTACAAAAAGGTAAGCACCTCATGCCGGTAATGGTTGTATTCTGGGTTATCCGCCAGTACTAAACGGTCTCGAGGGCGAGGTAGATTGACCTCAAGAACTTCACCAATAGTGGCCGATGGCCCATTTGTCATCATTACGATGCGATCAGACAGCAACACCGCCTCATCCACATCATGTGTGATCATAATAACCGTGTTACCAAGTTCGGCATGAATATCCATTAATGAGTCTTGTAAGTGCGCGCGGGTGAGTGCATCTAACGCGCCAAAAGGCTCGTCCATCAGCAATACTTTTGGTTCCATGGCTAGGGCTCGAGCAATGCCTACCCGTTGCTTCATACCGCCCGAAATCTCTGACGGTAGCTTATCAAGTGCATGGGTCATATGAACGAGTTCAAGGTTATGCAAAATCCAATCGCGAATATCCTTTTTCGATTTACCCTTCTGCGTTTGTTTAACCGCGAGTTCCACGTTTTTATACACAGATAGCCACGGCAGTAGCGAATGATTTTGAAACACGACAGCACGTTCTGGACCGGGCTCTTTTACCTCGCAGCCATCTAAAATAACACCACCATTCGTAGCTTGATGTAGGCCTGCAACAATATTTAATACTGTCGACTTACCGCAGCCTGAATGACCAATTAGCGAAATAAATTCCCCCTTCTTTATTTTCAGATTTACGTCGGTAAGGGCGGTAAAAGGCCCTTTGGGCGTGGGAAAATCAATACCTACTTGTGATAGCTCTAAATGTCTGTTTTGCATAGTTTATTCCTCTTATAAGCGTTGCTTAATTATCGCAACACCGAGTTTTTATCCCAGCTTGCGAAGCGCTGAACGGCTAACATCAAACGATCGAGCATGAAGCCAATAATACCGATGGTAATAACTGCCACCATAATTCTGGCTAACGACTCAGAGCTACCATTTTGAAATTCATCCCATACAAACTTACCCAATCCAGGGTTTTGAGCCAGCATTTCAGCAGCGATAAGCACCATCCAACCGATGCCTAGGGACAAACGTAGACCTGTGAATATCATGGGAATAGAAGCCGGCAACACAATTTTTTGTACATGTTTTAAAGGTGTTAATCGCAATACTTTACTCACGTTAACTAGGTCTGAATCGATATTGGATACACCTACCGCCGTATTGACCAACGTTGGCCATAAGCAACACAAAGACACGGTGACTGCCGAGGTGATAAACGATTTTGAAAACATGGGGTCGTTGCTAACATAAAGGGCACTAACTACCATCGTTACCAACGGCAGCCAGGCCAAGGGAGAAACAGGTTTAAATATCTGAATGAGCGGATTCATCGCAGCATAAGCAGATTTACTGAGCCCGCACAAAATACCTGCCGGCACTGCTATTACGCTAGCAATAAAAAAGCCCACCATGACCGTGTACAAGCTAGTCCAAATTTGGTCAAAAAAGGTTGGAGCACCGGTAAACTCGCGAATTTTAGGCACGTAGCTTTCGTCTTGCGCCAAACGCTTCGCATTTCGTACCTCTTGACGTTCATAGAAGGCGTCTGCTTTCTCTCGCTGCGTGTTGTGCTCGCTAACGAGCACAACACTCTGTTCCCATACCTGTGCAGGCCCTGGAAATTGCCCTAACGACGTATCAATAGATTTTGAAACGCCATTCCAAACGGCTAAAAATAATAGTATACCGACCAATGGCATGAGCAATTTAGGTAGCATTGAAACAAGGTGAGTTATCTTGCTTTTGCCCTCTAGCTGGCCAATTTGGCTTATTGCCTGTACCGATTTACTCATGGTTATGCCTCTTTGTGTTTAGGTCAACACGGTTAAAGTACCGTGTCGCCTTTAAGTCCAATTGAAAATTGCTCGAGATATCCATTTGGCTTCGTCCCATCAAACGTCACATTATCGATAAATTCAGTTTGCGGCGGTTTAAAACCAGTCTCAGAGGCAAAGTCGGGAAAGTCTGACGCTTTTGCTAAGCCATCCTTGATAAGCGCTTTTGCAGCCCTGGTGTAGATATCAGGTCGGTAGACATTTTTGGCCGTCTCTAAATACCAGTTATCAGATTTAGGCTCAGAAATTTGGCCCCAGCGACGCATTTGTGTGAGATACCAGATAGCATCGCTATAGTAGGGATAAGTAGCGTTATGGCGGAAAAACACGTTGAAGTCGGGTATGTCTCGCTTATCGCCTTTTTCATATTCGAAAGTGCCGGTCATACTGTTGGCGATAACTTCTTCGTCGGCACCTACATAGCTACTTTTCGCAAGCATTTTTACAGCTTCCGGCCTGTTGGCGTTGTTATTGGCATCAAGCCACATAGCAGCACGGATCATCGCCTTTACCACGCGAATGTGAGTGTTTGGGTTTTCTTCTGCCCACTGACTGCTTACACCGAATACTTTTTCTGGGTTGTTTTTCCAAATTTCATAGTCGGTGATCACCGGCACACCGATGTCTTTAAATACCGCCTGCTGATTCCATGGTTCGCCCACGCAGTACCCATTAATTGTGCCAGCTTCCATTGTGGCAGGCATCTGAGGTGGTGGTGTTACAGATAGAAGTGCTTGGGCATCGATTTGACCTGAGGTATCCCCTTTGTGCGGTGCGTAATAGCCGGGATGAATTCCTCCTGCCGCTAGCCAATAACGAAGTTCGTAATTGTGCGTAGAAACCGGAAACACCATACCCATTTTAAAAGGTTTGCCCGCTTCTTTATAACTGTCTACAACGGGTTTTAGGTAATCAGCTTTAATAGGGTGAACCGGCTTTCCATCCTCATGAGGAATCGCCTTTTTCATATCAGCCCACACATCGTTCGACACAGTAATGCCGTTGCCGTTTAAGTCCATGCTAAAAGCAGTAACAATATGAGACTGCGTGCCATAACCAATAGTGGCGCCTAGTGGTTGCCCGGCTAACATATGCGCGCCATCAAGCTGACCATCTATCACTCTGTCTAACAGGACCTTCCAGTTTGCTTGCGCTTCCAATGTGACATACAGCCCTTCGTCTTCGAAGTATCCTTTCTCGTAAGCTACTGCCAGTGGTGCCATATCAGTCAGCTTAATAAATCCGAATTTAAGCTCTTCTTTTTCTGGCCATCCAAGTTCTTGCGCGTTCACAGTAGTAACCGATGCCAACAGCGATACTGAAAATAATGCAGCTACTAAAGAGAGTGCACCGGCTGGTTTTCTGCGTTTTCTATTTACAATAATTGATAACATTTACTTTCCTTTAGCCAAAAAAAAACCCACCCGCTATGGATAACCGTGTTATCAATAGCGGGTAGGCTTCGTTGCCGAATGTTTCGTTACTAAGATGAAGTAACAAAACACTAAATTTTGTTTAAAAGCTCGCCCTAATAAAAAACAAGCATTATGGCGGAGCTTCCTGTGTGTACCAAAAGTGAATTAAACACTTTTAATACTACCACCTACTTTGTACTGTTCACGTTTAGTGCCAAAAATATAAAGATATATTTTTCAAACACTTAGATTGTGCACCTCTTTTTACACTCATTGGTTTGACTGAAATTAGTGCATTTGCTGCACAATAATCATCCGTTGCTTTTCTCTAAGTCCGTTCATTCAACTTTCAGCTAAAGATGTCTCTACTGACTTATTGTGCTCTCGTTCATTAAATCTGCCGACACCGCTTGTCGCGCTGCTACCACCTCACCAATAATCACCAGTGCAGGACCGGCTACTACCGCATCAAGAACCCGTTGATAAATAGTTGTTATTGTCCCCGTTACCACCTGCTGCTCAGGGCAACATGCATTTTCTATTACCGCAACAGGTAATCCACTATCAATACCTTCGTCGATAAGCTTTTCAGAAAGTTGCTGTAACCGTTTAAGCCCCATGTAAATAACAGTTGTTTCATGTTTTGCACTGTTAGCAATAGCAGTCCAATCGGCCTGCTTTTCTGGGTTTTGAAATTGCGCGGTCATAAATTTTACCGACTGGGCAAATCGTCTATCGGTAAGGGGAATACCCGTATAGGCAGAAGCGCCAGAGGCCGCCGTAATGCCCGGCACAATGGCAAACTTTATGCCTGCACTGTGAAGCGCCATTGTTTCTTCACTAGTACGCGCAAAAATGGCAGGGTCGCCTCCTTTTAGTCGTACCACTCGCTTGCCTTCAAGGCCTAGTTCAACCAAGCGCTGACAAATCATAGTTTGTGGCATGCTGTGTTTACCGCACCGCTTACCCACAAACTCTTTACTTATATGACGTGGTATACAGTCTAATACTGACTGGCTAACCAACCAATCAAACAGTACCACATCAGCGGTTTGTAAAAGGCGGTGTGCTTTAAGGGTTAAAAGCTCGGCGTCACCGGGTCCGGCACCAACGATAAACACCTCGCCCCTGTGTTTTCTATTGCTGTGTATAGCAGAAGGCGTAGTAGTATCAATGCCAGTATCGCGATTGATAAACGCGCTTTGAATACGAAATAAGGCGCTATGCAAAGCACCAGAGAAGGCATGTAATCGAGCGTTCATAATAGGGTTTCCTCTGTCACCGGCGTATTGGCCGATGTGTCATCATGGTTCGGTTTAGGTAATGTACTGGCTTTGTGATTAGCAGAAAGTAATGAAGCCAACTCCGTTTTACATGAACCGCAGTTAGTTCCACATTTAAGTGCAGTACCTAACCCGCTTACACTGTTGGTGCCCTGTTCAATCGCTGTAGTAATGGTTTTTTCGCGCACGCTGAAGCAACTGCACACAATCTTACCTAACATAAAAGCTTCGTCGGGTTGCTGATGCAATAGGCTGTTTATTTGAGCCTGCGTTAGCGCATCATCACTATTGAACATACTTTCTAGCCAATCGGTAGGAATAGACAGTGAAGATGTATTGAGCATGATACTCAACACCACTTTTCCTTTGTGTGTGGCGACTAATGAGCATTGATTTGCACATTGAAAGGTATACCACTGGGTATTGTGTGGTAACAGCGGTACAACATTATTTAACAGCTGCATTGGGGGAGCTATGTCGGCGATTTGGGTGCACGATATACTGCCCGAGGTAGTATCAAGCCAGTAATAGCATGACGTTTTTATAGCATCAACCAAAGCGCTTTCGCCAAACAAAACTCCCAATGTAGCGGGATGAAAAGGGGTAGCGCTGACCGCGCCGTGTTTCAACTCAGGCTGGCCCGATAACGCATCGTTTGCCCCGTTAAGAAGCGCACCCACTTTGCAATGCGATCCCCATGTAGCCGACCAATGAAAAGGGGCAAACAGCTCGCCCTTTCGCTGCCTGTCGTCAAGTTTAGCAGGCAATATAACCTTGATATCGTCACTGCAAGCCGCGTGGAGCGCTACTAGCGAACCATCGCTAATACCTTTTCGTTTTGCGTTATCTGGATGAATGCTAAGCCAGGGTCGATCGATATGTTTAAGCAAACGCGACGCGTTGCCAGTGCGCGTCATGGTATGCCACTGATCGCGCACTCGCCCTGTATTAAGAATATAAGGGTACTGCGTGCAGGTTTTTTGTTCAGGCTTTTGAGGCGTTATAGCTATAAAACGGGCTTTACCGTCTTTGGTGTAATACTCACCATTTGCAAATAATCGTTCACGGCCTATGCGATGTGCAGATTCAAGAGGCCATTGTTGGGGCCGTAATGCGTCATACTCAGCTATCGTTAGCGTAGCTAGTGGACCTAAATCAAGCGCACGAGCGCCATTGTTATTTGCAGAGGTTAGCGCGCAGTGCTCATTAAATATTTGCTGAGGATGATGATAATTAAAGGCATCTTCAAACCCCATAGCGCGCGCCACCATGCTGATGATTTGCCAGTCGTGTTTTGCCTCGCCAATAGGGGCTAGCAAACCGCGCTGCCTGGAGATGCGTCGCTCAGAATTAGTTACGGTGCCGTTTTTCTCTGACCACCCCGTGGCGGGCAATACAATATCAGCAAAGCGCAGCGTATCATTTTTAGCCGCAGTCTCAGACACAATCACTAATTCGCAATGGGTCAGCGCCTTTTCTACTAAAGCTCTGTTTGGCATGCTTGCAACGGGGTTAGTTGCCATTATCCACAAGCATTTAAGCTTGCCATCGGCAGCAGCCTGAAACATATCGACGGCTTTTAAACCCGGTTTGGTAATTAAATTTGGCGCCTGCCAAAACGTACTTACTGTTTGGTGATGCTCAGGGTCTTCAATATCCATATGCGCCGCTAGCATAGTCGATAAACCACCTACTTCTCGCCCGCCCATAGCGTTGGGTTGGCCGGTAATTGAAAACGGACCACACCCCTCTCGGCCTATTTTCCCGCTGGCTAAGTGGCAGTTTATAATAGCGTTTCCTTTATCAACACCAGTGGTAGACTGATTAATTCCCATCGAAAAGAAGCTAATGACGCGCGGTAATTCAGCAAACCAATTAAACAGAGTATTTAAATACTCTTGTGGCACATCGCAAGCTTCAGATACGGCTTCCAGAGACCAGGATGACGCTGCTTTTAGTGCATCATCAAACCCATTTGTAGATGCCTCAATAAATGGGTTATCTAAGGCGTTATTGTCTGCTAAGAAATTAAGCAAACCGCAAAATAAGGCACTGTCTGAGCCTGGTCGAAGGGCTATATGTAAGTCTGCTAGCGTGTTGCTGTCGGTGCGACGAGGGTCGATAATTACCACCTTCATTGCAGGGTTTCTAAGTTTAGCGCGCTCAATACGCTGATAAAGCACGGGGTGAGTCCACGCCGCATTACTGCCTATCAAAATCAGTAAGTCAGTGTGCTCTAAATCGTCGTAGTTACAGGGCACAATATCTTCGCCAAAGGCGCGCTTATAGGCCACTACCGCCGATGACATACACAATCTCGAATTCGTATCGATATTAGCCGTGCCAATAAAGCCTTTCATCAACTTATTGGCCACGTAGTAATCTTCTGTCAGTAACTGACCCGAACCATATAATCCAATAGCATCAGGCCCATGCTGCTCAATAATTTGTGTTAAACGCCCAGCAATCTCCTTGGTTGCCGTGTCCCAAGTCGCTACTTGACCAAAAACAAGAGGTTGAGTTAAGCGCTTATGCTTATCAAGGGTTTCTAATAAGTGGGTGCCTTTAATACACAGTCGACCGTAATTTGCAGGGTGTTCAGGACTTCCCGTAAGTTGGCTTAACTGCCCTTGCATGCCTCCACGCTGAATAACATCGACGCCACAACCAACGCCACAGTACGGACACGTAGTTTGCAGCAACCTGTCGTCTTGACAAGTGTGGTTGGGTGGCGTTGGTGTAGGTGTTGTAGTCATAATCAATCTGATTGGTTAATGTGCTATAACGATGCGACTAAAACACGGTTTTGATCTACCCGTATTTCATATGGTTGTATGCTGACATCGTCCCGTTCTAGGCATTGTCCCGTGGCAAGCACGTAATGCTCTTTGTAAAGCGGTGATGCCACTACAATATTGCCTTGTAAAGTGCCCACAATACCGCGATACAAGACATTAGCTTGCCCAATCGGATCCCAATTGCTAACACCAAAATACTGAGTATTCCCTTCTATGTGAATTTTAAAAAGAGCGATTTGCTTGCCCTCAAGCAGCACACACACACCACTATTTGTGACAAGATCGTCGGTATGACACACATCGCTCCACGTTGTTAATACCTTAGCCTGAGCCTGCATAAACTTCTCCTAAATGATATCTACTGGAATGGCTTGGTGACCTGCGTATTTTTCGGCGCTGGTGGCAGGACGAATTTGATCTCTTTCGGTAACAAACTGAATGTTTGAGTCGGTTTCGTCGCTGTTTACAAACTGACGGAACCGTTTAAGCGCCTCAGGCGATTCAATAGTCGTTTTCCATTCGCACTGATAGCTGTCGGTAATATGTTGCATTTGAGCCTCAAGGTCGTCACAAATACCAAGCGAATCGTCGATAACCACCGACTTGAGGTAGTCCAACCCACCTTCAAGGTTCTCCATCCACACCGAGGTGCGCTGAAGCCGATCGGCAGTTTTTGTGTAAAACATCAGCACGCGGTCGATGTATTTCACCAGTGTTGCGTCATCTAAATCGGTGGCGAATAGGTCGGCATGGCGTGGCTTCATGCCACCATTACCGCAGACGTAAAGGTTCCAACCGTTTTCCGTTGCAATTATGCCAATGTCTTTCCCTTGAGCCTCTGCGCATTCACGTGTACATCCCGATACTCCAAATTTAATTTTATGCGGTGCACGTAGCCCCTTATAGCGGTTTTCTAAATCAATAGCTTGGCCAACTGAGTCTTGCACACCAAACCTACACCACGTGCTGCCCACACAAGATTTAACTGTACGTAACGACTTCGCATAGGCATGTCCGGTCTCAAAACCACCGGCCACTAACTTTTGCCAAATTGCAGGGAGTTGCTCTACGCGTGCGCCAAATAAGTCAACGCGCTGACCGCCCGTAATTTTGGTGTAAAGGTTGTATTCTTTTGCAACTTCGCCCAATAAAATGAGCTTATCTGGAGTAATTTCACCACCAGCTACCCGCGGCACAACAGAGTAAGTGCCGTCTTTTTGCATGTTGCCCAAATACGTATCGTTAGTGTCTTGAAGTGGCTGGTGCGCCTGACGAAGAATATAATCGTTCCATACCGACGCAAATATCGATGCTGCGGCCGGTTTACAAATTTCGCAGCCCAACCCTTTACCATGCTTCTCAAGCAGCTCGTCAAACGTCTCAATATTTTCTACTTGAATAAGGTGATAGAGCTCTTGGCGAGTGTGATTGAAATGTTCGCAAATGGCTTTAGATACTTCTACGCCCCGTTTCTCTAGTTCGGCATCGACAACGTTTTTAAGTAATGCCGAACATCCTCCGCAGCCCGTACTCGCTTTTGTGCACGACTTTATATCGCCTAGAGAGCTACTGCCGCTTTCGATAGCCTCGACAATATCGCCTTTAGATACGTTGTGACATGAACAAATAGTGGCGCTATCGCCAAGGGCATCGGCCCCTAACAAGGGCTTTTCCCCTGAGGAAGGCAATATCAGTGCCTCTGGCGCGTCGGGCAGCGCAATGTTGTTTAGGGCATATTGCAACAAGGTATCGTAATCGCTGGTATCGCCGATGAGCACCGCACCTATTACTTGGGTTTTGGTTTCATCTACAACAAGCTTTTTGTACACGCCTGCAGGTTGGTCGTGGTAGGTGTATACCAACGCCCCTGGGGTTTTGCCGTGAGCATCGCCAATAGACCCCACTTCAACACCCATTAGCTTGAGCTTGGTGCTCATATCCGCACC
>CENT01013768.1_pt1 | contig 20136 bp, 21 predicted proteins | sample 530141 | NCBI WGS metagenome assembly CENT01 (sample SAMEA2591074, study PRJEB7988) | marine metagenome | isolation source: saline water (ENVO:00002010), including | reverse complement strand
GTCGAATGCTAATGTCATAGCTCGTCGGTCTTTGGTGTTGATGTCAGCTTTCTCGTTCTGTACTCCACAACTGGGGCAAGGTGGGTTGTTACCTTCTGCTTTGTAAGATTCGCCGCACTCTTGACAATTGACTGTCTTTCTATCGACATTCTTTGGTAGCCTATGAGATGGGTCGAGATATTTAGACAGACTTGCGTAGATTGCTTTAGGAGCGCGCTGCTGGGCAAACTCAAGGATACTTTCCTCATTCTTATGTGCCTGGTGGCGAATCATTCTACCATCCCAGGTCATAAAGGCAAACTCTCGTCTAGGAATACTATCTACTTCGAGGCTGGCTGTGGAATAATATTCCTTAAACAGCGTAAGCAGACTTCCTTTCTTGAGCATAAATATCACCTGTGTCAAACGAGCTATTACCTTATTGGTTACCTAGTGCCTGTAAGTCCTTTAGTGTGGTAATGATAGAAGAGGCTACTTGCTTGTCAATTGGTAAACATTCAGCGTCATCTTTTTTAGTAATTTTTCCAAGGGTTTCTGCTGGTACTCCAGTTTGTTCTGCTAACCAAGCTACATCTCCTTGATGTCCTAAGTCTGATAGTAGATACATGATTAGTCCCTTTTGAGCTGGGCTACAAGGTGATGCAGTACCAAAGGTGGTTGGTGTTTGAGTGGTTTTTGGTTGTGCAGAAACTTTCTCTGCTACTTCTACCCACTTTGGTTTAGCATTACTAGTTACTTCCTTTATTTCTTGAGTTTTGTGGTAAAGGTCGAGGCCAACTCCTAGATGAGTAGCAGCTCTCTTTAGTGCATCAGTAAAAGCGGTTTTCCAAGCTTGGCCAAAATCTCCTCTAATAGTAGCAGTGCCAAATTCTTCTATCTTACCCCATGTGTCACATAGAACACTACCGTTCTTGTGATTTTCATACAATGGGTATTCTATAGAAACATGAATGATTAAGCTATTGTCTTGCACAATGTGCTTCAATACTTCATATCTCATTGCGCCGTTAAACACGTCTAGCATTGTCCGCTTGACATATTCACCAGTTACATAAGACATCTCGAAACCAGCACCTGGTCTGGTTAGGATATCTTCCTCTGGGGTCGGCTTAGTTAGGGCTTTAATTTGGGTCTCGTTGAGACCTATCTTGTGTGTACTCATTTTATACTCTCCAATAAACTCAGGTGGTGTAAAACGCCTATTAAAGATTCCTGTAGCCGTTTTTACCTAAGTGAAAGTGATTAGTCATTATCAAAACCCCAGGTTCTTCCTGACTTTCTAAGTCCTCCATTTTGAGCGTGTCTTTTACCGGTGCTAAGGAAGCCTGTCATAGCCTGTACAATTGCGTCTCTCTTGGGCGCAGTACCCTCATTTACTATGTTCCAGTGAGCCTTAATGCCTTCTACCATCTCTTCCATTGTAAGCTTGGTTTTCTCGGTAGCGCTGTAAAAGGAGTTTAACGCATTCCAAATGTCCTGGTCTCTATTGGCTTGATTTACTGTTTTACCCCCTTCAGAAGCTGAAGGTGAAATGTCCATAAGAGTCTTCGACATTACGGAGATAGCAAAGTCAGCATGTTCTTTAGTGACCACATTAGAGAAAGAAATCTTCGCTGCTGCACAGGCAAGTCTACCAACAGAGTTTATTCTACGGTTACTTACACTATCTCCATCAGAGCGATTTAGTCTACTTTGTACTTGTTCTTTTGCTATATATTGAATAATATCCATTGGGATAGATACTTGTCTAAATTCTCTAGCCATAGAAAAGAAGCATTGTAAAAAGCGCAAATCTAGTAGCTCACTGTCGGGATTGTCCGAATTGAAATTTCCATTAAGACTCATTAAAGCAGACATGGCACGTCTCATTTCTTCATCTTCGCTTTGTGTTTTGTCCATCATAACAATTGGTATGTCTACCCTAGAAAGAGTAGATGAGGCCATACCTGCTTGCTCAGCGTAAGTTAGGCTACTAGACTCATCGAATCTTGTATTGTCTCCTTTTTTCGGGTTTGCAGCGAAAAGAACTGGCGTTTTTGTACTAACCTTTCCACCGTCTACCATTGCTAATGGTACTTCTTGAGTCTCTAAAGCAGTATTTAGTTGAGTTGACAAATCTTTGCCCCTACTATCTAAGAAGTGTGCTTCGTCAATAACAGCAATTCCACCTGGTCCGACAGAAGCTAGAACTCCTGGGACTATGACTCTTTTATCACCGCTTGAAAACAACTCTGATTTTGTAGACATACCACCAACCATACCGGGTATAGTGGCTCTTTCTGCAGAAATGTATCTTGAAGCGGGTGATAAACCTAAAGCTGCTCGAGCCATAACAGTCTTACCAGTACCCGGGTCTCCGAACAAAGCAACATGAATATCAGGGCGAGTCGTATTAGATGAACCACCAGCCTGTTGTAATAATAAAGCATGCTTGACATAATCTCTACCAACAATCTGCGGTGCAAAGCTACGTGTCAAAGCAGTCATTCTTTCACTAAAAGAACGAGCATTGGCCCATGCTTCTATCGTTTCTCTTTCTTCTGGTAAGACTTGTATATCGGATTGAACTGAACTAGATTCTATCCCAGTAACAATTAGAAATACCTCTCGGTTTCTATCTTTTTTAGAAGTCTTATTCATTGGTCTTGACCTAACATAGCCAACTAAAACGACTTCTTCTCCTGGTCCAATTGAATCACTTAGTTCTTGTTGAAACTCTACTAACACTACAGGAGAATCGCTAGAACTAACTTGTGGGTCTTGAATGTGTGCTCTTCTAATTGTAATAGTTTTAGATTCCGGTGGTTCTAATAAAGTCCAACCAGTATGACCTGGGACTGAACATGGAAGTGGATAAAGTAGTTCATCGTCATATGGATTTTGTCTAACTATCTGATTGTCGGGGTTCTCACAGCGACTGCACTTGAAAACTGCTTCAACAAACTGTGTCTTCTTAGGAGAAAGTAGCGTAATTTGTCCATGAACCCGGACTAACCTGCCGAGTTCCCTGGAACTAAGTGCCTCTCCAACCGTCCTGTCTCTGTCGCAGTGGACTCCTAAAACTTGAATTGAAGGTTTTCGATAATGGCGGTTCTGCTGTCTTTGAGCCCATGCGCTATCAACTTGAGGTAAATAGTCAGGAAGTAAGTCGCTTAGAATATTTAGTACAGCCTCTAAATCGTAAACTAAGTAGGATGCGAGGTTGCGATAATAGTTACAATACTCGGACCAACTAGAATAATCGCACCCTGCATCTCTGTCAAAGAGGGTGTTAAAGCTAGCTAAAACGCTATCAGGAATATCACAAAAACCAGGGAGATTGTAGCCTAAACCGATACCTTCTATATCGAAAACTATTGGGGCTGGTGTAATATTTACCCCTATCTGAGTTCTTAACGAACACATCGCATTTCTTCTTGACTCTATTGCACTATCCCATCTGTAGTGACCTTCTTCATGCATTCTGATAGATGTTGTATTTGCAGCATCGTCAATGTAGTCGTGGGTCAACCCCCATTCGCTAAACAAACCAGAATGAAAACAAAGCCAAGCATGAACTGAGCGCTTCATCTCATATTCCCTATTTGCCTGAATTGCTGCGTCTAATTCTTCTTGTGACAGGTCGGTGCCTACGTGTTCACTTTCTGCTGGTGGCTCGGGTTCTACTGTTTGTTGTGCAGTAATTGTATTATCTTCGCTCATTCATCATCACCCCTGAATTTGTTTTCACTGTAATTTTACCATTGAATATGTTATAGACATTTAACTGTGGGGTTGTCTCTTTTTGTTTATTGACTTCTTGCTTTACTACTTCGCACCACTTTTTTAGCGCCGATTCGCTAACATCGGTGTATCCCAGTCGCTGTAATGCGGCTATAAGACCCGGGCGTAATGGGTATCCAATACTAAGTGCTCTTGCCTGTGTCAAAACTTCTCTCACAAACTTCTCTGCGGTTTTCTGCGGTTCTTTAACTATACTGTTGGATTCTGTAGCTACTTTGGTTGGTTGGTCGCTAGATAAATTCTGATATCTGTTAGTATTGTCTTTGTAGACTTTATGTGCTTGGCCTTGGCCGTTGCGTTTCCACTTTCTATTGCTATCAGTAATAGCTCCTTCATCGACGAGCTTTTTGATGACTGAGCGTCTAAAGGTTGAAGCATCCATATCTCCTATTATGTGTGACACGTGGCTACGAGTAATGTAACCATTCTGCTGTACAAACTCTCTACATTGCGTGAGAGTGTTAACATGTCGCTGATTATTTCTAACTGGTGGGAACATAATGTCTGTGATAGCAGACCTTGATGGAAACCACTCTAGCGCTAATTGCCCTAACCTCTCAAACAATATCTGACGGTCTTGTGCTCCCATTTCTCCTATGGTCGATATTACTTCATCAACATTAAACAATTCTTCGCTCATAATTCACCTCTCGTGTCAAACGGCTTATGAAGATTCCTAAAGGGTGGTAAATAATTTCCACTCTTTTTTTGAAAGGGTGGCAAAAAGGGTGGAAAACCAACACTTTTTTTCGGGGTAAAAGGGTGGTAAACTATACTTTCCACCCTTTTTTGGTACCGACTATATAAAGAAAGCATGTTTTTCCTGCGAAAATACCCCCCACACCTAATTCTGAAGAAAAAGGGTGGAAAATATTTCTTGCCACCCTTTTGCAAAAGGGTGGTAAAAGGGTGGCAGGGGTACTGAGAGCCTGGTAAAAAAGGGTGGAAAAAGGGTGGCCCACCCTTTTTTCCACTCTTTTGAGAACCTATTCGACTTACTGCGGTCTATAAAATAAAGGGTGGAAAAGTTTTTCCACAGCTTCCCTTGCGTATGCGTACGCGCGAAAGAATAATCACAATAACATAGTTTTAGTGAAATTGACACGTGTAGTTTTACTTTCTACTCATGTAACTTTCATACTTCTCTTTGCCTTCATCTTCAGCTCCGAGATAAAAGAATGTTCTAAACTTGTTAGCCTTGTAAGTTTTCACACCACACTTCTCCAGGAGCGCATAAACTTCCTTTCGGTCTTTATCAGAAATATCGTCACGCATGACTTCTTTCTTTTTCATCTCTTGATTTAGTATTCCACCGTAGGATTCGATGTAAGTGATTATTTCGCTAGCGTCCAGATGATTGGGGTCTTCGTCATCAAGAATTCCATATTCAAGTTCAGATAGCCCATCTTCAGATGGAAGGTCGAAATCTGTTGTATCGGTAACTTCAGTTTCACCAGTTAATTCCTCAGCTCGTTCCACTCTTTGTTGGGGTACGGGTGCTACAAACCCTTTGACGCTGGTAACATCTTCTACTTCTAGTGGCTCAATAGGTTTCGGCGCTCTACCTAGAACTTCTTCGGGAGACATAATATCGAACAAGTTAGTAAATTCCCCATCAGGTCTGTCCTTGACTTCTACTGTCAGTTCTGCAACTTGTTGTTCAAGGGCTCTTACTCTAGACAAAAGAGCATCTATAGTCCCATAAAGCTCTGCTTGTACATCATTTAATTTCTTATCATAGTCTTCTTTCGGTTCAGATGATGTGTAAGATTTTCCTAGATTTCTGAATATGTTACCAAGCTCTTCCATAAACCTCCCAGGTTAAGTTGTGAGGAAAAAGGTTATCCGAGCAAGACCCTAGCACTAATCATGCCGGTCAAGCTTTTCGGGGTGAGGGACGAACCTACAACTGAGCAGGTAATAAACCTCATAGAGCAAGCAGATATGGACTATGAATTAATCGAACCAGATAGTACAATGTTTGGTTACGAGGTAATGCGCGCCGTAACAGGTACTAAGCGACCTCCAGTCTTGACCGTTGATGGTAGAGCATATCGGGGGTTAGAAGGTGTCCAACAATTTTTTGCGTCCCGGTGAATGTCACGTTTATTTAGACGACAGCGAATGCGGAGCATTTACTGGTGATGTCAATTACCGCCCACCTTACTATGAATGCGATGTATGTGGGTATATTCTTAGAACAGAGTCAGATATAGACGCAAGCAATGATTCAGACTTTCAACCCGGAGAAAGAGATGGTACCGACGGAGAAGGAGAAGATGACGAGTTAAGAGATAGTATTGGCACTCCAATAGATGCTATGGTCAAAAATGATACTCCAGAAGAAGCTATGTATAGAGATACTCAGAAGAAATTAAGAGAAATAATAGATGAACTACAACAAGGAGGCGGAGAGACAGATGTTTACACCATGTTCTTTGCAACAGAGTTCGACAACATAGTTTCATTTTATACCCTTTTTACCAAGTATGGACCCTTTGCAATCATAGATAACCCCTCAGATAAAAAGAAAAAAGTGCTAGAAACAGCCTGTGCATATATGATGATGGAAAACGATACTGTTAGGTTTGAGCTATTAGAAAAAGTAACGGGATACAAAGAAACCGGTTTAATCAAAGAAGCTTTACAATTCATAGCTAGATATAAGGGAGAAGAGTACAATGAAGGTGCATATCTAATTGAAATTTATACACCATCACTAGGACTATCCGCCAATTTCATATTACCAATGCAAGAAGTTTGGAACCAAATTGCTCACCCACGCGGAGCCATTAGAGATAAGGTCGTGGCGTTTATTGTCGCATATGCTAGAGAAAGTGGTAGCAAAGTTACACAACTCGAAGCCACAAGGGCTACAGGAGTATCTAGAAGTACACTTTCACCCAAAATAAAACAGTATACAGAACTACTCAAAGAAGTGTTAAATCAATCATAACTATTATGGTCAGCATGTAACAATGGCTAAATCATGGAACTAACCTGGACCCAGTTTAGAAGAGCACACACCGGCCAACCACAAAAAGAAGTTTCTGAACTGTGGACAAAATACAAAGAAGGGACATACAAACCAAAAAAAGAGGCTGAAACCGACCCCTACGAAGATTACAACGAAGCTTACAATATTGCTTATGGTGGAAAAGTAGCTAGTGAAGAAGAAGCTCAAGCAGCTAGAGACCTTTGTCATAAACTGTCAAAGGAACTATCTCCAGTTAGTGGCTACCAAGCGAACCCAACAGACGGGTGGACTTTGTGGTTAGGTCCTACCAATAACTGTATTTTAGAAAACCATACCCAAAATGTTGCCTTCACTATTACACGTGGATGGTGGCAAATGTTTGGTACTGGTGCTGTAAGAGTAGATACTCAAGTATTTGATGAACAAGAACAGGTCGTCAAAATTAAGAATAAGTTTACCAGAACCAACCGACTATTTACTCGATACCCAATGTTAAAATTAGAGGTTTTATTTTACAAAAATATGAATGACGCACCTTTGTATTGAGGTGGTTATATGGATAGCGAAGAGTTAATGGCTCGTCTTCAAGCATTAGAAGCAGCACAAAAAGTAGAGATACTTACCGATTCTTTTTGGGTTGTATATGACCCTTCATTTGTTAGGATATGGTGTCCAAAATCTGCCTGTCCCAACCTAGGTCGGAAACTCGAAGTTGAAACAATTAAAATAAAGGCATCTGAGGCCCAGGGTCTTACTGAAGACGGTGAAGTAAAAGACCTTGAAGGTAGTGACGACACCATAATAGAATCTAAAGTCGTAATAGATAAAGGACCACAAAAATCCCATCATCCATTAGGAGTCATAGCGGCGTTTAAGACAGAAAACGAAGCTCACGTGTTTACTAAAAAATATTACAAAGCTAATCAAGACCGCTTTGCGCAGATGGATAGACCACCCGCGTTAGAGCTGATAGAGATAAAGCTTACTTCGTAACCTATAATAGCCCTCACCGTTACGCCAAGATACGGTGTAATAATGAGTCGAGCAAAAAGCAGAAACAAGAGAACCTTTGACCAAATTGTCAACTTTATGAGCTGCGGCTCTGTTAGAAATTTTTATGAGATTTTAGATTTTTTAAACAACAATAGGAATCTAAAGTATGGCTGCACTAAATCCATTTTAGTAAATATTTTGTCTAGAAATAACGAATTTAAAAAAGTAGGCATAGTTCACAATGGGAACTATAATATCACGCAATGGCAGCTCACAGGTTATAGTATCCCTTCCAATCCTTCGAAATCGAATTCATCTTCGTCTACTTCTACCGACAACTCTTCTTCTAACTCTTCTATCTCCATTTCGTCAATATAACCCAGTTCTGCCAAAGCTTCTTGTTCTAAGATGAAACCTTGGTCGACTTTCAATCGCTGAGTTTTCAATTTGAAAGCAGTACCATCCATCTTAGTCATATATCTTAACATAGAGGCAGTAGATTTGTTAGCGCCTAACATATACCAATAGAGAAACCTAACAGCAATATGCATCATTAACGGATAATTTAGCATATCAGCATCTTTATGATTGAAAATATACATACCTCTAACTTCACTCTCCATCTGAGCTACTACTTCTGTAGGGATATCAGAAAACATTCCGAGCTTTTGCATCTTTCTCAAAGCTTCCACATATCCAACAGTAGAGCCAGTTAACCTAACAGCCTTTGGTTTGAACTTGTCTATGTCAGGATGTTCTGGTGGGAGCTCACCATACATATCAGAAAATATTTCCATAAATTGTTTGGACCGTATCCGTTTCCAGGACTTGGTTTTACTTTCATCACTTTCTTCTTCAGAGGGTAAAATATCACTTTCATCTTCTTCTTTGCTTCCAGTGAATAGTTTTCTAAACTTTCTCTGCCCACCTCTTTTCTTTGACATGATAATTCCGCCACGTGTCAAAACACTATTTGCACTCTGTACTACGTTTACATCATGAACATAAGTGTATTGTCGTTTCTTTGTGTTATCACTTTATACTCCCAGCTACAAAGTGTAGAAGTATACTTTAATTTTACATAATTAACGTATGTAAAATATATTCATTTCGTCATTTTCTTTATGGTCATGGTGAAACCCTGGTATAATCATGCAGGCGAAGACCGACCTTGTGATTGTAAGAGGCCCTGATGGCAAACCAGTTGAATTTAGCGACGTAACTACCTTGATGGGAAACCTCGGATTGTTCATCAAGAGCGAAGATAAGCTCGAAATGTATGTCTGGGAAAATGTTCTCTATCTAAAATGGACTGACATAAAGGCTAGGGAATCTGTTTGGGAAGAAGCATTGGCAGAACTTATTGCCGATGCATTCGACGACGAGGAATATGAGTGGGAAGAAGAACCATCAACTCAAACTCCACCCCCAACGCCTGAAACTACCGAAGCTCCAAAGGATAAAGACGACCCAAACAACGACCCATACGCACAGTGAGGTGATTAAATGACTGATGTTATACCCCCTGGTTTGTCGGAAGCTCTAGCACTCCATCAAAAAAATATGGATGTTGCATTCGCAGCTTTGAAAGGTAACCCCTATCGTGCTGATGAGCAACTAAACATCATGCGACAAGAAATAATCGCAACTTTGGTTACATTGATAGAGGCTGGTATCCCGGTTAGCCCGCCAAAAAAAGAGCGTAGCCTCACAGATGTTATGCAAGAGGCAGTTGCAGAGTCAGCGTCAATGTTAGGTTCTAATGCTGTGGCCAAAGGAGTATCATTTTTTAGAAACGTTAAAGAAAATATCTCAAAAGTAAACGACGGAGTACCTAGTGATGCTGAAGAGATAGTAATTTACGAAGATGAAGAAACCGGAGAACTATTCTTTTACGATGACGACGGAAACGAAGTCATTTGTGATGAAAACGGATTTCCATTAGAGGAAGGTGAAGACAATGAGTGAAGAAACAATTGTAGAAAAACATATGAAAATATTAAGAGAAGGCTATAAGAATAACAAGGCGCAGATGATTCAAGCAAAAGAGCAAGCAGAAGGCCAGCTTGAACAAGCGACAAAAACTATAGAAATTATAGAGGGGGAGTTAGCAACCCTTGAAGGCTATCTCAAAGATATTGAAGAAATAGTAGGACCTGAAGAGGAGGAAGAGTAATGGATGACTTGGGCCTAGACATGGGCGGTAGCGATAGCCCAGAGTCAGAATGGGACCGCTTAAGTTCAGAAGACCGCAAAGAATTACTCAAAGCAGTTTTTGCGGATGGCGAATGGTATGATGGACCAGCTTACCACGAAGGCGGAGCATACCACCCAGCTATCGGGGAGATTGCATCTAAACTTGGTTGCCGTAGTGACGATATTAAAATGTATTACGCAGCCTGGCTTCAGGCAAAGGGATTTACCAAAGACCAAATTACCGAAGCAATACGTAACGCACCAAAAACCAACTCCTTTGCCGGAGTTACACCTGTAGTTTCCCCTCTACCAGAATCAGTAAAGGTAGAACCGTCTAACGCTTACAAGCAACAAATGCAAAAAATGGAGTCGGAAGCATTCTCAGACCCAAGCTTAGATAATGGCATGTATTCTGTACAAGGAATGCCAAAACCACCGGGTGGCGATTCTGTATCAAACTCTATGAGTGCTATGATGCAATTCATGATGATGCAACAACAAATTGCAGCCCGACAACAACATCAAGCACAAATGATGCAAATGGAGCAACGCCGACTAGACCAGCAAAGAGAATCAGAGTTACGAAGAGAACAACAAGCAAGAGACCAGCAATTTTCCATGCAACAAATGAGCTTCATGAGAGAAATGATGCGCACAAAGGACAGCGACGGCTTTTTCGATTCTGATATGAAAGGAATCTTCAAACAGAAAATGGTAGAAAATCTATTAGACGGAGGCGGCGGCGGTAGCGAAAGTGCGCTTGAAAGAGTAGCCGGAAAACTATTGCAGCCAGAAATACTTGGAGCAGTAGCAACTGGTGCTAGCGCAGCTTTAGCTAAGAATCAACCAGTCCGACCAGCCGGTTACGATAGCCCAAATTATGACCCATACGCAGGAACTCCAGTAGCACCTACACCCAGTGTAGCCAACTATGCTCCACCACAGGCCTTTGAACCAGAACCAATGGTTACACCAAGTCCAGAACCAACACCATCAACAACATCTGGAGCCAGTGATTTATTTTTCGGTGATGAGGGAGTAGAAGAAAATACTCCTGAAATAACAGAACAAGAGATACTTGAAATGAGGCCGCAACCAGCAGAATATAAAAATGCAATAATGGAACAATTAAAGGCTAATATGGGCCCAGAGTTAGAAGACCCTAAGAAATTAGAAGCAGTCCAGCAACAGGTTTCCATTACAGTAGATAATATATTGATAGAGTATTCTAATTATACTGTTGAACAACAACTACAAGAAGTAGCCAAGCGAATAACTTTCATTCGTTCTATTAGGGATATCGCACAGGGCTTAGAGAAGGCACTCTTAGAAGTACAAAAAGGAACATCTGAAACCGTGGTTGTGAATTATATCATCGGACAGCTTAAAGAAAACCCAGTATTCTGGGAAATATTCTCGAAGAATAACTATACAGAACTCATGGGCATAATACAACCGTTCGTCGAAACAGGCGGAGTTAAATTTGACTACCAATTCTTAAGCAGACCAGAAGTCGCCGCCCTATGTACTACGATTATAACCCAGATACAATCACAGTAGGTGAGTAAATGAGCTGGGAAATGCAAGAAATGACTATTGACGAAGCCAAAGACCATTTCGCTGGCAAAGCAAAGTGGCCAGTTTGGCTTTATGCATTCTTTTTCTTCGTCCCTGCTCTCGCTACTTTTGGTTTACTATACATTGCAATAGGTATGGATGCACTATTTTCCGGGATAGTATCTTTAGCTATAATGAACGGCTCTATTAATTCTGTCATTGCTTATATTACAATTAAGCTAGACGATAAAAGCAGTGAATCTTTACAACACTTAGAATTCATCAACAACGAAATGGACAAGTTAGAAAGTACCTTAGAAGAAGCTAACGAAAAAGTAACTGGATTTACTAGCGACTTAGACGAAGCCAAGGAAATATTTAGGTCGGTAGGAGTAGATTTGACTGGCTTAGACCTTGAAAGCGTATCGGATGTAGTAGAAAAGCTAAAGGAAAACAAGTCTGGACTAAATTCAGTATTAGACAACCTGAGAAATATAGAGGTTGATGAGTATATCTCTCAGGCTAAAAGAATTAATTGGAAGCAACTCTTAGGAGCAGCAGAAGAAATTATGTCGTTTATCCAGGAGAGACAACCTATTGCATCGGACGTAGTCGAAATTGACACGTCTCAGATTAAGCTATCACCAAGCCTACCTACAGAAGAAGCAGATGATTGGGTTGAATTTGCAACTACTGAATCAGAAGGTAATTACAATCTACTAGAAGACAACGAGGAAGTTTCTCGGGACATTAAAATGCCGAAACCAACCCCTCGTCTTACTAGAAATGATAAAAAATTAACTAGAGATTCAAAGCCTCGATTGTCGCTATCGAGACGTTGACGTAAGGAGCCTTTCCTTGCTCAACTATTATTTTGTCCATTATTACTTTGACAATCTCAGAGTCACGATGATATACTATTCCTTCCATTCCATCTATCAGACCCTTGTATAAATTATCTAAATCAGGACGCTTCATATGCCAAGTTGCTGGTTTAATTTTTTTACGATGTTGACTTTTGGGTAGTGGAAAGGCAAATCTTACTTTGACTATTAATGGTCCATCCATAGGAGTTTCTAATCCCGCTTGTTTCATAGCACGTTCAGCATAGTCAGCCACAAAGGCCTTCCAAGACCTACTTTTAGGGGGGTCATAAGCTCTAGCAAAGCCTCCCCTGCTACTTAATCTAGGACGCCCCTGAGCCACTGGTTCGGCTGGTATGCTAATTAGTAGCTTAACCATGAGTAGGGACTCTTCACTCTGACCTTAATACTTGGGACACAGTTAAGTCATATTGTGATATGGGGTCGTTATGGCGGACCGAATATTACGTATTCGATACCCTGACCATGTACCAGCAGAGAAAAGATTCAAGTCCGTAGTAACTTATCTTCAACAACTAATAGAAGACGGATTGCGCGATGAATATGTTCGCCGCAAAGCGATTAGCATAGTAGACCGAGCAGGCGTTAAAGGTCACGACGAACTAGGTGAAATAAGAGCCATAGTCAAATGGGTACAAAACAATGTAGTTTACCGCAAAGACCCAATGAATGTAGAGTATTTTATGTCTGCAAGAAGACTTCTCAAAGATGTAGAAGAAGGAAGAAGCGCAGCTGATTGCGATGACTTTGTAATTGTAGCTGGAGCCTTACTTGGTTCGATTGGATATCCTTGTGGGGCATTAATCGTAGACTCTAACGCGGATGGAGTATTCAATCATGTAATGCTTCTTACTAGAACAACCGCCCCAACAAAGGAATTTGGTACTAGATGGATTCCTTGTGAGTTAATATTCCCTACATTCAAGCTAGGAGAATCAGTAAAGGTTAGTAGCGTATATCCGTTAGTAGCTGACCCAGGAACTAGTAGGGTTCCTGTTATGAAACAGCAAATAGCTGGATTATCTGGTAGACCGACTAATTCATTTGGTAGAAGTTCCTCGCCCGGTTTAGGCGCACTTACGCCGCGACCAATAGTATGGGCTAGAAAGTTAGGATGGCTAGGTGGAAAAAGATGAAACATAGACCGTTTATGGGAATTACCGAAGACGCTGAAGGCGACGATGGTCCAATATTTGTCCAAACTATGAATCAGGGTTCTGATGGAAAGATGGTTTCTGGCTTAGGAAACTCTGATATGAAAGATTTCAAAACCGATAACACCGCAATGAACGCGGTAAATTCCCCACAAGTAAAAAAAGAATTTAATTTAGGTCATGCCCCATCAGCATCTACCGCCATTCCTACTCCAATGCCAAGAGGCAACCCGAAAATGTCTAAGAGATTCGGCCAACTTGATATGAAAAGTGGCGAATTCTGGGGCGTTGTTGGTTTGTCTTTCGCCGTTGGGGTATTAGGAAAGCACCTTTTTGACACCTATGTGAAGTGATAATATGAGAACAAACCACCAATTAGCCAAACTTAAAGCAAAATCTCTCGGCAGCGTGGCCGTATTTGGGAACGCCCATGAAGATGGAATTTTCTCAAAGGTCAATACTTTTGGTCGAGTAAACCCACCTAAAGCACTTTACTACAAGAAAGTAAATTCGTCAGCTTTAGTCCACAAGTCTGACCCACTACCAGACGAGGTTCCTCTATCAGAGAAAGGCTTCGGTAACATAGGTAGTGCAACTGTCGGACTAGCTTACTTCGGTAGCGACCCGCAAATGGTTAGAAAGGAAGGCGGTATTATGAATTCAGTAACTACCTTCGGTGATGTACCTTCATTACCATCTTCTTCAGGTTCCAATTTAGGTATGCTTTCTGGGACTAGTTCCATGGGCACAGTCGCAGTTTTATTTGGAATAGGTTACCTATTAACACGGTGATTTTTTTGCTAGGCAGGCTAGGAAGCAAGTCAGACTACATAGCTGACAACTTCAACCTAGTGCCAGGCGAGAGCAAGTCAAAACCACCTGTGATAAACAACGACAACACAACAGCTTTGCAAGAAAGCAAACTAAAACTAGAACTAGAAGCAGCAAAGGCCTACAAGATTCAAGCTGAAAGGGACATGAGAGAATTAAAAGGTAAATACAATAAAGCCCTCAAAGACCTAAAAGATACAGATAAAAAAATTAACCTAGCACTAAAAGCACAAATGAAGAAAGAAACTCTATCTCCTCTCCAAGAATATTCACGTTTACAAAGAAACTCTTTACATACAGTAGGATTAGGTGCTATGGGTAACAAAACCAGTTTCGCATTAGCAGGTATAACAATACTACTAGGAATCACAGCAATAATAGGGAGAGTAGAATAATGTTCCGTAGCGTCAAAGAAGTAGAAACCTTGAGAAGAACAATCGGTATTGTTGACCAAGAAATAAACCGCAGACGCAGCGATATCAATAGAAACTTAGTATCAAACGTTGGACTAGCTACCCGTCATCTAGAATTACTAGATAGACAAAATAACTACCGCAAAAAAATGCTAAACTATCACCGAGGTAATATCGAAGCCCTCTATAAGCGTCAAAGCGAGCTTACTAACCTAAGAGATTCTTTCTTCTATGAGGACGAAGTAGCGCGTAAAAAACCAAAAGGTGAAATGATTTCTATCTTTGACAAGTTTAAGTCTAATGACCGAGACTCTCTTGACAAACCCGTAACTAAAGACCAAGCCAAGAGGCAAAACGGCCCTGTTAAACCTGTGAATGAAATCATTGACGTAGGTAGACAGGATAGCGTTACTGCTCCTCCGAGCATGCCATGGCTAAAACAAGTATCAGACCAAGTGAGAGTAAACAACCAAATCAACGCTGTTAAGAAAGCTGAAGCAGTCAAAGATGCGTTCGAAGCTCAGCGAGATGCTGAATTGATTATGAACGGCAAGAAAGGTATGGTAGACGCTAAAAACGCTACTAAAGAAAAACAAAAGCAAATGGTACAAGAGGCAGCCAAGTCCAAGGCAAGAAGCCAGACTGTTGATAACATTGTACAAAATGCAATTAACTCTACCAACCGCGTGAATAACGCAGTGCAAAATCAAGCAGCTAATGCAGTAGGTAAGTCCTTTTCATCTAAACTAGGTGCAGTACCCAAGCACATGAGAGGACCCCGCCCAGCGCATAAAGGGTCGGGTATCGTAACCCAAACTGCCCTTCTTCTTGCTATGCGTTCTCCTTCTTCTGCTAATAGAAGTGCGATAGCCGACCAGTTTACTGAGGATATTCGTCAATCTAACCCCGGACCAGTTGTAACTCACTCTGCCGAATACTATGACTTACTGAACGAATTTTTGTCAATGCTTCAATCCGGAAAACAAACGTCGCTAAAGACGCTTGGTGTAAACGGGGAGCTCGGCGCCTGTTTCACAAAATCAGAAAGAGAGTTTTGGATTAACAAAACCCTGTCGAATTACGCACGATATGAGAAAGTAGTGAGAGACACACTATTACAATGGGATAGTGGGCAATTGCAGTCAGGGATTAACATAAGTACAGATAATCGCTCTCAAAGTACTAGAAAATCATCACCACAAGAGGTTAGACAACTCATTTACAAAAAGACGGATGTATTCATGCAACCTGCAATCGCAGACTTGATGACTGCTATCGAAAGAGCCTGTACAATGAGGCAAAACAGCACAGTTCTAAGTCATAACATCGGTAGTAGACCCAGAAATATTAACATCCCAGTTTCTAGGCAAGTAAGTTTAGGCAGTGTAGATAAGACCAGAGGAAATGGACGGCCAGTATTAACTCCTAATCAGCGCACCCCCGGCCTTGCTGGATTATTCCCTGCACTGCGTAGTAGCATGCAGGGAGTGTTGCGCCGATGAGACCAAGACAAGCAGCTAGAAAAACTAGCCACTTCATTAAGCCATCAAGCCTAGGTAGCGCAGACCCCGGCCCTGTAATAGAAGAAGTTGCTATTCAACGTGGTAACATTAGACCCAAAATCATAGTCAAAGACGGTATGATTAGCCAGTCTAGCTTTAATTATCGCGTAGGCGAGCGAATTACCATACACGCTAAGCTCTCTGGTAGAGGATACTTTTACGGTACCTTCCAATACCAGAGAAATCAATTTTTAGCATTCGTCACTCCCGTTACCCGTTCCCTTTCTTATTCCTTTATTCTCGAAAAACCCCTTAACAACCTAAACTTCCATATTGGTCATACCATACCAACAGACCTTAACCCAACTTACTTAGACGTAAAGTCCCGACAACTATTACGCAACAACCCCAATACTTACGAGAGCTTGGGTTTCATACCTAACGAAGCAGTTGTCGCTGATTCAGTCAGCGATACTGAATGGGGCGGGAAGATAAGCGAACATAGTTATACTCGTCACGGAATAAACACCGTTGAAAAAACCAGAGGCCACAATGTTAGATATTCACAAAATTTAGACGGCGGTTGGCTAGGTACTTCTGCTGTATATGTTTACGACGGCAGTTCTTGGGTAACCCCGGGCTCTATAGGAACTTTAACGTTACAAGTCGGACAACCACACTGCATAGTTACAAAGTTAGTAGGTTACAAAAACACCGTTGGCAGGGGCGGAGAATATCACCCGTATGCTGATTATCCGCGAGATTTACCTCCAGCTTGGAATATAACTGCCATGGCACAAGCCGAACGTGCTACTGCTAAAGAATTTTATTGGTCTAGCGCAGATAAAATCAGAGGAGATAGAATCTGCCTAATGGAAACGAATTACGTAAATCAATACGCCAGAGACGACCACAAGGGGCATGGGGAAGAAAATTACGTAATCCAAGCAAACGGTGGAGAAGTCAATCAAATCTTCGAAGGCGGACATTGGTTCCCAACTACTAATGGCGACTCATATCACTCCTCTAACGATTATTGTGCTAAGGTCGAATGGTGGAACCCAGAGACTGGAGAATGGAGCAGCCCAGCGGTTCACCCACCATGGGAAGCAAAACTAACACAAGATGGAAAATTTGCCTTTTACTTTAGATTCCCTCGACAGCTAATATTAAGTGACGAGTTTTACTATAAAACTCCACAATGGCAGGTAACAAAAACATTCGACTGCTACCCGATGTTGAATAATAACGAGATACGATATGCACGTATAGGCCGCCCCTATCATCAAGGTAAAGTAGAGAAGACATCTTTAACTTTACAGATTGAAGGAAAAACACTGCATGCACAACCAGAATCTCCACTTTACACAGTAATGGTAGCACCAGAGGCTAAATCGGATGATGGTAATGTACGCAATTTAGATAGAGAGCGACAAAAGAAAGACTACATTCCAACAATGTTGGAAACTAGCGGTTTAGTTTCAATGCAAGCCGCCGACCCTATATCCTTTAGTTACGCTGACAACCCAGACATTTTGAAAGCTTACTGGACTAATGGCAACTTTACCCCCGGTGGTTCGTTTATGCTACTAGGACAGGCAATGGATTTCTTTGGCCACTTTTGGGTATCTTCTCAACCTCTTAAGACCAAAAACAACGGGCCGTATGAGCTAATCGAACAACAAAGAGATATGGTACGAGGCGAGCCACGACCAAACCAATTCACCGCAGATAGAATTCTAAACAATAACCGCTTTGTAGCCACCGACATTGACGACCCAGCTAAAGTTTCTAAGTTTAAGCCAATTTGGGACTCTGTCTTCCCAGGTGTACCATTTACTAAAGAAATATTGGTAGCTATAATCCAAGGAACTAATCTACCGGAGCTAGAAAATGTTACTTATACAGAATTAAGCGGCTTCCTGCCTGACGACCCATTAAGATATGAAACCACTTACATGGGACAAACATATCGCCACCCTTATACTCTTTCTTTCTGTAATATACCACAAGGGTGGTGGGGGCCTACTATAGAGTTTGACGAAGCTGGCGAAGCTTCAGGACCAAGCGTAGTACACATTGGAAACTTCAACAATTACTTTGCCCTTAAGGAAGAAGAAGTAAATCTTGAAGAAGAAATACAATATCAAAGACAACTAACAGAAGCTGGCCTAATAGGTGCCGAAACCTTTGCTGCTAGTGATTTAGAAAATGACATGGTAGATACTACTAAAGAATATTTCCAAAATCGTCAAGAGACCCTAGAAGAAAGAAAGGATGATGGTAATGATACTAGTACTGATGATGAAGGAAGTTGGCTCTTTAGGCGGGAATTAGTAGACCGACCATACCAAAAACTTACTCTCTTAGGTTCAGGGCCAGGTCAAATAACAGATGTTACCAACACATATAGCGCAGACCACTTTACTAGTCTTGATGGATTGAGTACAAAGAACGTTCAACAGTATCACTTCAACGATTTGTTCGTTATGGAAGGCGTAAAGGGGAACTCATTAGTTACTTTACCACCAGCGCCTAAGTCATCAGTACCAGTTAAGCTAACAAACGAAGCAAACTTTGGCAACAGCAACAGAGGTGCCCTAATGGCGCGAGCAACAGGTCTTGGTAACCCAATGAAGTATTCAACAGAAAACAAACAAGACAACATCAACTTAGGGAACATATCTGCCAAAAATATAGCACCACTAGGTAGTCCACTTGACGATTTGATAGGGTTCGACATGGGCACAGTCAAAAAAACTGTTACCGATATAGCAGGTGGTGCATTACTTATACTAGCAGCTGGAGTAGCAATAAAGGGTGTAGGTGTTATATCCGAACTTAGCACAAAAAGAAACCGTGCGAAGAGAACAAAGTATGAAGCAAAAAAAGCAAAAAGAGAATATTTAGAGTCCATTAGTAATACGAGGAGGACACCAACATGATGGAACAAAAAAGCTTTGACAGAGAAATAAACGCATACCTACTAAAAGTAGACGCTGTGCTTGAGAGTGCAAATTTACTAGACAAAAAAGGAACAGCAATACTGAACAACATACAGAAAGAAGTCGATATGACACTAGATAATCTTCGCTCTATGCAAAGAGAACGCAACATGACAAGAACCAAAGCTGGTATGATGTCAGGGGAAAGCGTTGACAGAGTCAAAGTATTGGTGCAGAAAATTCTCTTTCAAAATAAAGTACCACTAGGTACTATGTTTGGTAGCCTTGATTCTGATTCTGTTCTAACTAACCCGATGTGGAAAGAAGCATTCTCCCGTGTATCTCTCGCTATTGATAATTTTACCAATACTTATGCTGCGACCATTTCAAACATGGACAATGCGGCAAGGAGAAAAATAGATACTACCTTAGCTACCTTAGTAGAAAACGCTCAGATTGCCTTTGCAAGAGATAGTTCTGGAGACTCTTCGGTAAGATATCTACAAACATCTCTTAATGCAATAAAGGCACTTGAAGCCGGTATGGACTCTCAAGTTGCACAATCAAGCGCAGCAGGTTTAGAGTTATCTATAATGGAGAAAGACCAAGAAAGAGTTTCTCTTTTATCACAAGTTAAATTACTTGAAGCAGACCTAACTCCACAACAAGTCTCTGTAGTAAACGATGCAAGCCGTAGAATTATGGAGAAACTCGACAAAGCTGCAGCAAGCCCTTCGAGTTATGATGCATCAATATTCAAACGCTCTTTACAGTTAGTAGATAGTGACCTGGAGATTATGCGTAAAGTAATTCAAAACTCTCGCTTTGGTAACGAGCTTGGCGGGATGAACCAAAGAACCCGCAGAGCTGCTCAAACACGAATGAGAACAATGAGAAGTGT
>CENT01095985.1_pt1 | contig 20274 bp, 15 predicted proteins | sample 530141 | NCBI WGS metagenome assembly CENT01 (sample SAMEA2591074, study PRJEB7988) | marine metagenome | isolation source: saline water (ENVO:00002010), including | reverse complement strand
CTGCCATTATGGTTTGAGCAATAAACGTAAATGAGCTAAAGGTAGACAAGGCCGCCTCGTTTAAAAAGCTTTCAAAAAAGGGCCCGCTCTGTGTGGTTTTCCAGGCGCTATAGCCAACAAATGCCACTAAAACCAATGCGAGCAATTTCACCGACGACTCGAAGGCGATAGCTAGCATCAACCCTCTTCTATATTCAGTGACATCCGTTTGACGGGTACCAAAATAGATGGCGAAAACTGCGATAAAAGCCGTTGCCGCAATAATAATAATGTCGTTTTTAGGTTGCTGAGTCAGTAGCTGAAACGTATTGCCAACCGCTTTTAGTTGCAGCGCGATATAGGGAATGGTGGCAAGTAACGCGATAAGTGTGACTACCAAGGCCACTGTTTGTCGCTTACCGTAACGAGAAGCAATAAAGTCAGAAATCGTCGTGATGTGCTGCTTTTTACTGACCAAAGTCAGCTTATAAATAAACTTGTGACCCACCACATACACCAAAATGGGGCCGAGCATAATAGGCAGATAAATCCAGGTATCTCTACTTGCCTGTCCCACCATGCCGAAGAACGTCCACGCAGTACAGTAAATAGCCAATGCAAGAGAGTAGATCGCTGGGTGTGAGGTAAGCGCCCGCGCCGTTGGCGAGTTCTTTTCGCCCCAGCTTGCCAGAGAAAAAAGTAAAAACAGATACAGTACTGCCAGTGTAACCCAACCAAAAACCATAGCCTTTCCATTAACTAAAAATTTACAACTCGATGTCTATTATACCTATTGAGGCCTTCGTCTACCTACGACCATGGTCTCATTTTTAAATATTTCATGCAGGTCTAAAGTGATATCCAACCTCCTATAGGCTTGGCTTCGCTGCTTTTGGCTATCGTTGCTCGCAACGTGAAATCAGTAGCGACAATGTAAAAATAGTTAAGCGTTAGGAAAATGTAAAAAAACAACAACCGATTAACCTGACGTGGGGACGGAACAATGTCTTTTAGAAATAATGATGACCAAAAAGCATATTGGAAGGAGAACCTAGCTCTCCTTTTTAAACTTTTAGTCGTTTGGTTCGCTGTATCTTTTGGTGCCGGCATTTTATTTGCCGATGCATTAAACAACATCCAATTCTTTGGTTTCAAACTGGGCTTCTGGTTTGCGCAACAAGGTTCCATTTTAGTTTTTGTTGCTCTTATTTTTGTCTACATGGCAAAAATGAGTGCGATGGACAAACGTTACGGCGTAGAAGAGGAATAATACGATGGATGTTCAAACACTCACCTTTATCATTGTAGGCGCTACTTTCGCGCTGTACATTGCCATTGCGATCTGGGCCAGAGCCGGATCGACAAACGATTTTTACGTCGCCGGCGGCGGTGTTCCACCTGTACTCAACGGCATGGCAACTGCTGCCGATTGGATGTCAGCTGCATCGTTTATTTCAATGGCAGGCCTTATCTCTTTTATGGGATACGACGGCGCCGTTTATCTCATGGGCTGGACTGGCGGCTACGTTCTGCTTGCGCTTTGCCTAGCACCTTATCTTCGCAAATTCGGAAAATTTACTGTACCCGATTTTATTGGAGACCGCTACTACTCACAAACCGCGCGAACGGTTGCTGTATTTTGCGCCATTTTTGTTTGTTTTACGTATGTGGCAGGGCAGATGCGAGGGGTCGGCGTAGTATTCAGTCGATTCTTAGAAGTTGATATTGTTACCGGCGTTGTGCTTGGTATGGTTATCGTCTTTTTCTACACCGTATTAGGTGGCATGAAAGGTATTACCTACACGCAAGTGGCTCAGTTTTGTGTGATGGTGTTTGCTTATGTGGTTCCTGCGGTATTTATTTCCATCATGGTAACCGGTCATATCCTTCCTCAAACCGGGTTCGGTGCCACGCTGGCCGATGGCTCGGGCATGCATCTGCTGCAAAAGCTCGATAATTTATCCACCGATCTCGGGTTCCATGAATACACCACAGGCACGAAAAGTACGATAGATGTGTTCTTCATTACCTTCGCGCTAATGGTAGGTACGGCAGGTTTACCACACGTTATTGTTCGCTTCTTCACGGTTCCTAAAGTACACGATGCACGTAAATCAGCGGGTTATGCACTAGCATTTATTGCTATTGTTTACACCACTGCACCGTCACTTGCTGCTTTTGCTCGCGTTAATATGATTGAAACCATTAACGGCCCTGAGCTTACGGGTACAAGTTACGAAGAAGCGCCATCGTGGATTAAGAACTGGGAGCAAACCGGACTTATCGAATTTAATGATAAGAATGGCGATGGCGTTATGTTCTACTCTGGTGATGAGCGCAACGAAATGACCGTCGACCGTGACATCATGGTACTGGCGAACCCTGAAATTGCGAATTTACCTGCTTGGGTTATTGCTTTAGTGGCCGCTGGTGGTGTTGCCGCTGCGCTTTCTACCTCAGCTGGCTTGTTGCTCGTAATCTCCACGTCGGTATCTCATGACTTACTGAAACGAAACTTCGCGCCGAATATTACGGATAAGGCAGAGCTATTTTATGCACGATTGGCCGCAGGTGTCGCCATTGTGATTGCCGGTTACTTTGGTATTAATCCGCCCGGGTTCGTTGCGCAGGTGGTCGCTTTTGCCTTCGGCTTAGCAGCGTCCAGTTTCTTCCCTGCTATTATTATGGGCATCTTTAGCAAACGTATGAATGACAAAGGTGCTGTTGCAGGAATGCTATCTGGTATTGCCTTCACCGCGACGTACATTATCTACTTCAAGTTTGTTAATCCTGAGGCGAATATCCCCGACAACTGGTTGTTTGGTATCTCACCTGAAGGGATTGGTACATTGGGTATGATAGTTAACTTTGTGGTGGCATTCCTTGTCTTCAAAGTGACCGACGAAGCACCAGAGGAAATCCAAGAGTTGGTTGAAAGTATTCGCTATCCTAAGGGCGCTGGCGAGGCCTCTGCACACTAATGAATGAAAAACATGAGTAAGAAGAAGCATTAGTACAATAGAAAACCAACCTTCTAGCAGTGTTTAGTGGGTTGGTTTTTTCTTTTGTGCAGGTGTCTCTTTCTTTAGTGAATGTACTAATTCACTAAAGAAAAGGGCATAGGCGTAAACGGCGAAAGAAGTATCAACAGCCCCGGAGGTAATAGCCGAGGTAAGAGCCTGATGTAAAATTTAGAGGTAAAGATCAGATCTAAAGACCAGATCTAAAGAAAGGCACAGCGCAACTGAAAGGCCAAGAGTAAGAGAATAAGGATAAACAAATGACAGCAATAGCAAAGCAGGTTGAAGACTTTCTTTCTACATCAGCACCGTTTGATATGTTGAATGAGTCAATGCGTCATGACCTTATTCGACATGCTGATTTACTCTATGTGACGACAGATAACACCGAGCATTTTAAAACGGGCGAGCCTCGACTTTATCTTATTCAAAGCGGTCAGTTTTCCGTGGAAGATGGAGAAGGCGCTGCTAGGCATTTAAGCGAGGGAGATTATTTTAATTATGCCGCAATTTTAGATAAGCGTTCTTATCCACTGTCTGTACATGTAGATAGCCCTGGATTAGTTTACAGTTTTGCCGCTGAAGACGTATGTGCGTTACTTGAGCTTGTAGAGGTTAATAGCTTTTTTACGGGCTTACGCAATAATGCGCTGCAAAATCACGCCATAGCCGACTCCAATTCCATGTGGCTATACAAGTCTCTGACCGATGTTATCGATAAAGCGCCTGTGGCCGCCCACGGCAACATGTCAATTGCAGATGCTGCCATGTTAATGACTCAAGAAAAAGTATCTTCTTTATTGGTAACCGCCAACGACAAGCTCATTGGCATAGTGACAGATAGAGATTTGCGCTCTCGCGTAGTCGCCCACGCTCTTGATACCGCCTTTCCGGTTAAACAAATAATGACAGAGAACCCTACCCAAATTGGCAATAGCAGAACCCTGTTTGATGCTATGGCATTGATGACAGAAAAAAATATTCATCATTTGCCAGTTATCGACCATCTATCTCAGTCACCCATAGGCATGGTGACGGCTAGCGATATTATAAGGCACCAAAGGGGCAACGTACTTTTTATTATAGGAGAGCTCACAAAAGCGAATAACCTGTATGAGCTCACAAGGCTGTCTTGGCAATTGCCACACTATTTTGCCGCGCACGCCAAGCGAGCCGGTGATTACGATATTGCGGGCAAAATCTTGTCTCAGGCAACCGACGTAATGACGCGAAAGCTTATTGGCTTTTTCCAACAAGATAATGGTAAAGCCCCTATGATGTTTGCTTGGCTAGTGTATGGCTCGCAGGCAAGGGAAGATCAAACCACGGGCTCTGACCAAGACAGCGGGTTATTGTTAGCGTCTACGCCTAACGAAAAGCAGGCCGCCTATTTTGCTGATATGACAGATTACGTGTGCAAAGGATTAGCAAAATGCGGCATTAAGCTGTGTGATGGCAACATTATGGCAAGTAACCCTGAATTGCGATTGTCAGTTGATGAAGCGGTAAAAGAAGCTGAGCGGTGGGTCGCAGCACCCACAAGCAAGGCTATTATGCACTTTAATATTTTTTTGGATGTACGCTGTGCTGCGGGCGATGCAAGCCTGTTCAAACAGCTGCAGAAAAGGCGAGCACCATTATTACAGCAGAAGATGTTCTTAGCTGCCTTGGCGCGCAATAGCAATGATGTGTCTGTCCCCCTATCCATGTTTCAAAAATTTAGCTACGAAAAAGGACGTAAACAGAAAGATACCATCGACTTAAAAACCCGTGCGGTAGCGCTTATTAACAACATTGCTCGAATTTATGCGTTAGCTGATGGTATTACCTTGCCCAATACGGTTGCCCGCCTTGAGAGTTTGTCTGATAAGTCTGAGCTTTCTACTAAGGATGCGGCTAATTTGAAAGATATCTGGGTATTTTTAAATAGGCTACGCTGGCGTCATCAGCTAGAGAACAAAGTCACCGATAATCTAGTGTCGGTGAGCATGTTGTCGTCGATTCAAAAGCACCAGCTTAAAGCGGGCTTTAAAGCCATAGAGCGAGCTAACGAAGCCATGGTAATGAAGTTTTCCGGCGGGGTTGGTTAGCGCATCCCGTGTCACTGCCCACCAGAATAAATGACACAAAGGTAGGCAACGTTGGGGCAAGAAAGCCGTAAGGTGATTTAAAGCATAAGGCAAATTAACGGGTAGGGTTAAACGATAGATGATATTGCAATGGCTTAAAAGACAGCTCACATTATCTGCAGGGTCATCGCTAACAAAGCAACTTAGCGGTAGGTATATCAATAACACGGATTTACTGGCTATTGATGTTGAGTTGACTTCACTTGATGCCAAAGCCACTGATATTACATCTATCGGATGGGTGGCAGGTAAGGGTGGGCAGTTGTCACTAAGTTCTTGCGAGTACTTTGTTATAAACACATCGGCTGCGTTAGGCCAAAGCCCAGTCATTCACGGGCTAACCCATGATATTTTGGCCCAAGGCAAGCCGTTAGCCGTGAGCTTAGATAAGTTGATGCCACTGCTTCAATCGTCAGTGCTGGTGTTTCACAATGCGAGCCTTGATTTAGCAGCGCTTAACAAAGCGTTTATAGAACTGTCTTTACCTGTTATAGATGTTATCTACATTGATACGCTTAAGCTCGCGGTTTATCAGTTGAGCAAGCAGCATCAAGTGCTTCCTACCAATAGTGCAACGCTTACCGTGTGTCGACAGCGATTAGACCTTCCAAGCTGTCCTGAACACAACGCCCTTGATGACGCACTTGCCACAATTCAGCTGTTATTCGCTCAGTTTGAGCAGTTTGGATTAGACCAATCCAGTCCGTTATCGCAACTGCTGCACACTAAAGCGTTAGGAAAATATCGATTGGGAGAAACACAGGACAGATAAAAGCACAGAAGAGGTAAAAACGTAGCCAATGAAAAAGCTGAGATTAAACAAGTATTCGTCTTTTTGTTTCTCGCACAGGGGTATCATACTCAGCTTCATCAAGTCCTTCTACTTTCAAACGATTTCGACCATCGGTTTTTGCAAGGTAAAGGTTTTTATCAGCTTCTAGCATGACATAGTCTATCGTTTTCTCATCGTCCGCGTTTTTAGTCGAGAGTCCTGCGCTTAATGTGACCCTATCAAATTCAGAGGCGTCATGCTTGATATTCAATTCATATACGGTTTCTAACAGCCTCTTTGTGACTACAGCGGCGCCTTTTGTGTCCGTATTGGGCAAAATAACTAAAAACTCTTCGCCACCGATACGAACCAGCTTATCCATAGGCCGTTTTAATGTGTCACTGATACACTGGCTGACTTTCCACAGACAGCTATCGCCGTCTAAATGACCGTACATGTCATTGAAAAGCTTAAAGTGGTCAATATCTAATATGACAAGTGACAGGGACGTAACATTGCGAAGCCCATCGCGAACAAGTCTGGGAAGATAATCATCGAGGTAATGGCGGTTATATGCGCCAGTGAGTTTATCTATATAATTAAGCTTTTCGAGCAAGTCATTGCGTATTTTATTTTTAAGGTGAGACTTTACGCGATTTAGCAGTGTGCAGGCGTTAACTGGCTTTACGACGAAATCCACACACCCAGAGTTCCAGCATTTAGATTCTTCTTCTTCCGTTGAAGACGAAGTAACAAAAATAATGGGTATGGATTCACACTGAGGTTTTTTACGCAATAATGCCGTGGTGGCGTGACCGTCTAATTCCGGCATGGACACGTCCATCAAAATTAGGTCAGGCTTTTTAAATCGGCAGTGCTCGATGGCCGCTTTGCCAGAGTCAACTGAAACGCACGAAACCATATCTGTCAGTAAGGTTTCTAGTATGAGTCTGCTACTAGCATCGTCATCTACAATAAGAACGTTACAATCAGAGAGTGCTCTGTTGTCAACTTGTTCGATGTACACAGCAATTCCTCGTTAGGGTTCTACTCTGAGGCAGTATTTCTATTAACTCTACACCTACGCGAGAAAAAAAGTTATTCAACATAAGTTTAAATTATGATACCAAATATGCTGGCAGAGCAGATTTATAATCTTTGTGTCTCTGACACAAAAAACCACCGCGTGGGGCGGTGGTTTTAGTACGTTTTCTAGGTTTCGAGACTATAACGCTGCTGCGACATCAGCAGGTAGCAATACTGCATCAATGACGTGGATCACGCCGTTTTCAGCCATTACGTCAGCTTTCACAACGTTCGCGTTGTTAATTTTTACTTTACCCATGCCGGAATCTACCGTTACGTCGCTACCTTCCACTGTGGTCGCAGATGAAAGTGATACTACGTCTTTCGCAGCTACTTTACCTGCAACAACGTGGTAAGTAAGAATTTGCACCAAGGTGTCTTTATTCTCTGGCTTTAACAGCATTTCCAATGTACCAGCAGGAAGCGCTGCAAAGGCGTCATTAGTAGGTGCAAACACGGTAAACGGTCCGTCACCTTTTAATGTGTCTACTAAACCACCTGCTTTTACGGCAGCTACCAAGGTTGAAAACATTGGGTTGCTCGCCGCTGTGTCAACGATATCTTTGTGGTCACCCATTTTATGGTGTCCAGCGAATGCAGATGAGCTCACTACTAAAATAACTAAAGCACTTAAAAACTTACGCATAATATTTCCTTTTGAGTTTATCCAACGGGTTATATAAATTTACTATCTTTTAACAAATTTGATTTCGCTTATGATCACGGTGGTTTCTCAAAAAGTGATGATTAACTTTATGTAACACGAAAGCTCTTAGTGTCGAAATGCGACTGTGGAAGGGCGCGAGGCGTTAAAAGACGGTTTTATTTATTTTGTTCCCCGCAGTAAATATAAAAAGAGGTAAAGCGAGTTGAAGGCGAATAACGCAGGTTACATACAGAGATAAGCAAGTTTATCAGGGCAGTCTATACTTATAGTAGCGAATGACGCTTCATAGGGGCTCGAAGCGCGCTTTTATTGAGCGGCTTCATGAAATGCCTGTGAAAAGCGCATGAGGAGTATATGTCATGCCTACCCAATCATTATCAACACTATTAATAATAACGGTGTGTTTAGCTGCTTGCCAAAGTACACAGCAAGATTATCGTGCAACTGCAGATATCAAGCCCTTATTAAAAGATGAGTTGTTTCCTAGCTATCATCTTTTCCACGTTGAGTCAGAGGAAGATGTATTTTATCTCGGTGAAGAAGCAAAACGCTTTGCAGAGCGTTCTGCCTACGACAACGCATTAAATGCAAAGAATGTTAGTGGCTTTGTAAACGCCATTTTAGACTACTCAGACAATGGCATGGTGTACCGCAACAACGCCAATACGGTGGCAAATACCACTTTTAATAACCGAGCGGCTAATTGCCTATCGTTGTCAATAATGACCTTCGCCTTAGCCCAACACCTTGGATTAGATACTACATTTTACGAGGTAGACATTCCAGAATACTGGACCCGCAGAGATGGCTTTAGTTTGCTCAATGGGCATATCAATTTAAGAGTAAGTGCGCCAGAAACCTCAATGGCAATTACCATAGGAACAACCTATGCAGACGTGGACTTTGATCCACAGGTCATTCGAAGTCACTTTCCCCGCATTCCCGTATCGCAAAAAAATGTGTTAGCCATGTTTTATAATAACAAGGGGGCAGATGCATTTGTGGCCAATAGCTATACCCGTGCATACAGCTATTTCAGAGCCGCAGCCAAAGTTGCGCCAACATTGCAGCAAACCTGGACAAATTTAGGCGTGCTTTATCGTATGCAGGGAGATTTTGAACAGGCTCAACGGACTTACGAACACGCGTTGTCTCTTGATCCTGAAAACTTAACCGTATGGGAGAACCTCGCTATTTTGTATCGATATCAAAATAGGCGGGAGGAAGCGGCTGAACTGTTTAGCAAAATAGAAACAAAAAGAAAGACTAACCCTTTTTATCATTTTATCCTTGGCGAGCAATCATTTGAGGATGGTAAGTTTGAGAAAGCGCTGAGTCACTATCAACGTGCTGTGCGACTAGACAGAAAGAATCACGAAGTGTTATTTGGTATGGCTAAGACCTATTTCGAATTGGGCGATACTAACAATGCCGTACGTTACCTAAAAAGCGCTGAAACTTACGCACCAGATGACTACAGCGCTGAGCGCTATTCATCAAAGCTTGCTGTACTGGCTCGACGCTGAATAGAGATGAAACTGAGTGGAGATAACAAACAGATAGAAAAAAGCCACGGACAAGCCGTGGCAGAAAGGTAACACTACAAAAGGAACTTAACTTAAATCACGCCCAGCTCACGAAGGCGCTCTTGCAGGTATGAGCCTGCGGTATGACGTTCTGAAAGAACAACATCTGGTCGAGGGTGCAAAAACAAAGGTAGTGAAATACGAGCCTTTGTCATGTCTGCACCATCAGGATTCACTACCCTGTGAGTGGTTGATGGGAAGTAGTGGCCAGATGCTTCTTGCAGCATGTCACCAATATTCACAATCAAACTACCAAAATCACAAGGAACATCTAGCCAGCTGCCGTCTTTCGCTTGAACCTGAAGGCCCGGCTCATTTGCAGCTGGTAAAATAGTAATTAAGTTAATATCTTCATGAGCAGCAGCGCGAATTGCGTCTACCTCTTCATCACCGCTTAGAGGCGGGTAGTGAAGAATACGCAATAGGGTTTGATCCGAATCTTTAATCATATCCCCTAACGGCTGACTGTACTTATCACTTACTTCACTAGGCGAGTGAGACTCAATCCAACTCAATAACTCTGAAGCAAGCGTGTTGGCTTCTTTGTAGTATTGAGATACCTGAGGGCGAAGCTCCTCTGGACACTGGCCCCAAGGGTAGTAGTGATAATACTCTTTTATGTCTTTTTTCGTGAAACCCTTAGCGACCTCCGAAACACTCTGAGGGAAAAATCCGTCTTGCTTACCTTTGTTATAAAGGTAATCGTTCTTCTGTTCACTATTGAAGAAACCCTGCCAATTGTCATAAATACCTTGAACCAAAGACTGCTGAATAGGGTGGTTCTTAAGAACACCAAATCCAGTTTCCCGAAGTGATTTAACAAATTCTTCTTGTGCGTTTTCAGCTTGGTAATCAACAGCAACTAATTGCATAACGTTATCCCGTATATTTTGATTGCGGCATTATAAAGGTAGACGGGCTACAGAAAAAAGACGCAGTCGTTGATTCAGATCAACGCCTGCGAAGAATATGCGTAATTTACATAAACCTGACCGTTTAGTCTAGTAAAAACTAGACCAAATAGTCTGTTTAAAAAAATTTTAACCGAGAGAAAGGAAAACGCCAGCTAATGCAGCACTCATTAAGTTTGATAAGGTTGCAGCAATAACTGCCTTTAATCCCAGTCGCGCAATTTCTTTTCTGCGTGTTGGCGCCATAGCACCAATTCCGCCCATCAAAATAGCGATAGAAGAGAAGTTTGCAAAACCACATAATGCAAAGGTGATAATGGCCTGAGAAGCTTGAGACAGCTGATCTTGGTTATCTAAAAAGCTGAGGTAAGCGACAAACTCGTTAACCACCATCTTTTGTCCAATAAAGCTACCAGCAAGTTGTGCTTCTTCCCATGGTACGCCGATTGCCCATGCTAGTGGCTGAAGAACAAACCCCAGGATCCCTTCAAAAGTCACGTTTTCATAACCAAATAGCCCCGCGGTCCAGCCAATGAGGCCGTTGAACATGGCAATAAGTGCTATGAAAGCGAGTAGCATTGCACCTACGTTTAACGCAAGCTGCATGCCTGACGCTGCACCACTAGCAGCAGCATCAAATACGTTGGCGTAGCCTGCACTGTCTGCATCTACGTCGTGTAAATCTTCGTTGGGCTTAGTCGTTTCAGGCAAGATAATCTTCGCCATTAACAATCCACCTGGTGCCGCCATAAAGCTCGCGGCCAGTAAGTATTTAAGTTCTACGCCCATACCTGCATATCCGGCCATCACAGAGCCTGCAATAGATGCCAAACCACCCACCATAATGGCAAACAGCTCAGAACGCGTCATGTGTGGAATAAAGGGGCGAACTACCAAGGGCGCTTCGGTTTGACCGACAAAGATATTGGCTGCTGAAGACATTGACTCAGGTTGACTGGTGCCTAATAGCTTTTGCAGAAGACCACCAATAATTTTTATAACAACGCCCATCACCTTAAGGTGATAAAGCACCGCAATAAGTGCGGAGAAGAAAACAATAACGGGAAGTACATTAACCGCAAATATAAAGCCAAGAGAATTGTTGCTGAGGGGGCCAAATAAAAAGCTTATTCCGTCTTGGCTGTAACCAATGATGTTGCCAACAAATTCTGTTGCTTTGAGGAGGAACTCCTTGCCGGGTTCAAAATACAGGACAAACGCACCAACGCTGGCTTGAATGGCGAATGCACCACCAACAGTGCGCCAGTTAATGCTGCGCCTCGCCGACGACATCGCTAATGCAATACCTATTAGGAGCGCAACGCCCAGTAAACCTACCATAATGTTATTCCCTTAAAGAAGCGCTTGCTGAATGTGTGATTTGATCACATCTAATGCAATTTGATTTTTTCCACCCTGCGTTACTACTACGTCGGCAGTAAAGCGGCTTGGCTCAATAAACTGGTGGTACATTGGTTTTACTGTTTCTTCGTATTGCTTGGCCACAGACTCTATAGAGCGCCCGCGTTCTTTTAGGTCGCGCATCATTCTGCGCATCAAGCAAATATCCAATGGTGTGTCGATGAAGATTTTCACATCGTATAAAGGAAGGAGATCCGTACGAGCAAGCAACATAATACCTTCAAGAATGATAACTGGTGCTGGATTTAAGCGCTCAGTTTCAGGCAAACGAGTATGTGTTTTATAGCAATAGTGAGGATAGTCAATTGGCTGGCCCTCTCTCAACGCCTGCAAATGCGCTTTAAGCAACTCGTGCTCAAATGCGTTTGGATGGTCGTAGTTATTTTGCTCGCGCTGCTCCATGGGCAAATGATCTTGCGCACGGTAGTAATGATCCTCGCGCAAAACCTGTACAGGACGGCCTTGTGCGCTGAATCCGTTAAATAAATTTTTCGTAAAAAGAGACTTCCCAGAGCCTGACGCTCCAGAAATGGCAATAATTAATGGCGATTGCATAGTACTTTAAAGCTGGTTTTGTTGGTGCAAAGATACGCGCTTAGCCCTCACGAATCAATGTTATATTCATGTTTCGTTAGTCTTTGGTCTGGTCTTTGCTAGGTCTTTTCTTGAAGTTCACCGATATTTCAAGGTATTGCAGGCCCTTCATCAAAACATGAAGAAGTTATCCAATTGGTCAATATCATTCACATACAGCGGGTTGTTGTTCAAATTTAAAGCAAACTGTCTAGACTAAATCCCTAGTTACCAATTATTTCTATGTCAGCTAACGCAATCTTGGGTAAAGCATAAGAATGTTGTTTTGAGCGAGACCCTTCACCTTGTGCTCTTGGCGGATAGTAGGTTTCTTTTTCAGCATTAAAGTCGGCAAATACTTCATCAAGTGACGCTCGAATCTCGCTGAGGGTTTTATCTAAATTGGCGTTAAAGTCTGGCCTTTTTCGTTTGGTATGACCTAACTCAATCAGGCGACCAAAACTTTTATTTGCCAGTGCCACTAACTCGCTAGGTACGTCTTTGTGCGGTGGTAAAGGCTCTTCAGGATTCTCAATGCAGAATTTGACTAAGGCGGTATAAAAGCACAGGGGTTTGTTTTGCAAGATTACTACATTGTCAGTAACGCCATTAGATATGGTTTTATCTTCCAAATTAATAATAAGTTTTGGAATAGGAGGTAACAGGGCCTCTTCTCGAAGGGCTCTTTGTTTTGCGGTAAATCGTGTATTAATTGCAAACACTGGCGTCACAAGCAAAGCTATGAGTAAAGCTGTCCAGCTAAAATAAAGTGCGTGGGAAGTAGGCTTGCTTACTATTTCAATATCTATACGTTGTTCAGCATTTTTTAAAACTGTTGTGTGGGTTTTTGGAAAGTTGACTTCGGTGATATCCTCGCTTTTAAATTCTTCACCCTGAATCGACTTCACTAAAATAGGGTAACCTCGCTGCGACAGCTCTTTATTTAGCTTTGTAGTGTATTGCCATATTGCGAAGCTGTTTACCGGAGTCTGCAGAGTTTGATTACCCACATCTAAAAAAGCACTGTCCAAACTAATTCTTCGCTCAACCTTATCAATAGCTCGGTGAAGGGTGCTTTGGTAAGAAAGCAGTTGTCCAGTAATGGCAACGGTCTGTAATACTAAAAAAAGTATGGCCCCGTTGATGAAAATTCTTCGTTTAGGTTTATACGACACGTTGCTCAATATATTCACTGGCAGCCTTCCTCGAGCACAATGTTTTTATAGTAAGGGCGAGGGTGTTCCATAGCGATATCATGGATGACTGTCTGCATTGCGCAAAATAAATCGGTATTTTCTGTCTGCATCTTCAAATACCAGCGCATTCCACTTACCTCCTGCAATAATGGAGTTGTATAGTTCTTTGATAAGATTTCTTCATCGTCTTTTGCCCAATAAGAGGAAATGATATCAACCTCTCCGGCCAAGAGTGCTCGTCTCAGTTCCTGATGTGAACTGTAATAAACTATACTGACATTGGTATCGGTTAACCCCAGCTTTTTAAGCACAGTCTTTGGAACGATGTGCCCCGAGCGGCTGCTAGGGTAGTCGAGCAAGCCAATTCGTTTACCCAATAAATATTCTTTTTTCAATTTGGGTTGCTCTCGCAATGAGATAAAAAATGCCCCGTAATTTGGGTGAGATGCGATAGGGGTTAAACCATAAATATCATTGGCTGCGAATGCGTCTACCACATTCCTTTTCACTAAGGCTAAATCAACCACACCGTGGTTTATATATCTAAAGGTGTCGTAGTCGCTCTGGCCAATGATTACTTTTACTTCTCCATATTGCCGCTTTATGACACTATTGTTACAGATTTTTTCGCTAGCGAGCTGTGCAATTCGGCGGTCTGTAACATATACTGAAAACCGGTCGGCATTGGCTAAAAATTCGGCATTGCAGGTTAAAACTTGACCCGTTTGCGGCGGTATGTCAGCTAAATTTGTCAAATTTGAAAAGTAATTAACAGAGACACAGCAAACTACTGCGAGTATTAATAACCACCATTTTAAATAAGAAAAAATGCGATGAGTTGTCAAACAGCGACCAAAGAGTTTAATTATTGAATGTTGTATTTCAACAGTTAAGATTATTTATTGCAATAGGTAAATTTATTTGAACGGGATATAATACTGTTTTTAATCATATTTGTCTGAGTTAAACTGATTTTTGTTAAACGCTGTTTATTAGTCGCAGTTGTGGCAAGAATACCGACGTAAATTGTAAAAAGGATCAAATAATAATAATAAGTAATTTAACTTGACCGTTTGGTCAGCTTAAATGTCGCGCATTTGTTGTAAAAAACCAAATCTGCGTAAATAAAAATGCAATTTTGTAATAAAAGTGACACGAAGCTAAAAGACAATCTAGCGAACTTTCGCCCATACCTGGGCGAGCAAAATTGTCGGTAACATCTAATTAGAAAAATTCTACAAAAAGGGAAACACACATGAACTTTAAAGCAAAACTGAGTCGCGTCGCGATCGCTGTTGCTCTCTCTGCAGGACTTTCCTCCGCAGCCTTAGCGCAACAAACTTCATCGGGTATTCGTGGCACAATTTTAGATCCTGCAGGTGCCCCTGAAGCGGGTGTTGATATTACCGTAACCCACCTACCATCTGGTACACGCAGAACTGTCACTACCAATGAGGATGGTAATTACACGATACAGGGCCTACGTGTAGGTGGGCCATATAAAGTAACTATCGATTCGAAAGAGTTTGAGGACCAAACACTTGACGGGCTTTTTTTACAGTTAGGCCAGTTTGAAAAAATAAACAGAAAACTAAATTCAAACGATGTCGAAGTCATCACAGTTTCGGGTTCTTCTACTGGCTCATACTACGAAAATATTGGTGCCAGCAGCTATTTTGGTGAAGAGGCTATACTTGGCCAATCAGGTCTTACGCGAGACATAAAAGACGTTATTCGCGCCAATCCACTTGTATCTGTCGGTACTGGTGGCTCACGAGAGCTATCAATTGCGGGTAACAACCCGCGTTTCAATAGTATTACAGTAGACGGTATTAGCCAGAATGATAACTTTGGCCTAAATGGTGGCGGCTTTCCAACTCAGCGCTCACCTTTTCCTTTGGATGCACTGGACCAAATTACTGTCGATACAGTGCCCTTTACGGCTAAGCAAGGTGGATTTACTGGTGGCTTGATTAACGCTGTATTTAAATCTGGTACCAATGAGGTTAGTGGGAACTTCTTCTACGAAAAAATTGGCGATGAACTCGCGGGAGACACTGTAGATTCTCGTGGAAATGATACGGAAATCACATTTGGTGAAGTGACTTATGGCGCTACATTTGGTGCTCCGATAATCAAAGATAAACTGTTCTTCTTCGGCGCTTATCAAAAACTTGATATTGACACTGCGCTGGAATGGGGACCTGCAGGAGCTGGATTTCCGAATGACACTGATATCACTTTAGACGAAATTAACGAAGTAATTAATATCGCTCAAAATGTGTATAGCCTGTCGTCAGATCAGGTTGGTGGATTTGAAGCTTCTCCGGTAGAAGAAGACGAAAGTATCGTAGCTAAATTAGATTGGAACATAAACGACTACCACCGAGCGTCTTTAACTTATCAATACAACAAAGGTAACGTAACTGCTAATTTAACCAACAATAATGGCACGTTAACTCTAAGTTCGGGTTTCTACAACCGTAGTGATGAACTTCAAAACTATAGTGCAAAACTTTATTCTGACTGGAGTGATAATTTCTCCACTGAGATTGCATTCAACGTTCAAGACGTAGATAACGGCCAAGTTTCTTTCAGTGACATTGGCTCAGTGACAATTGAAGAGGTTGGAGAGCTTGAGAGTGATGTTGAATTTGGTACTGATCCATCGCGTCATGCTAATAAACTAAGTAGTAAGAATACGACTTTCAGAATCGATGCTAACTATCTCTGGGATGATCACAATATTGAGTTTGGTATTGAGAATCAGTCTTTAGAAGTATTTAATATCTTTCTACAGAACTCAAAAGGAACTGTGGTATTCGAAGGGCTAGAAAACTTTAGAAATGGTCTTGCTGCTTCTTACGATTACCAGAATGGTATTGCAAATAATCCTGCAAATGCAGCCGCAGAATTTACAAATGACACATTAATGCTCTATGTACAAGATACATGGGATATTAATGATGATTTAACGTTAAGTCTTGGTGTTCGTTACGAGCGTTTCTCGTCTGATGACAGACCAGAATTCAACGAAGCAAGCTTTGCAAGAACAGGGGTTCGCAATGATGCTACGTTCGACGGCAGAGATGTAGTTTTACCGCGTTTCAGCTTTAACTATGCATTTAATGATGACGTAACCTTGCGTGGTGGTATCGGCATGTTTGCCGGTGGGCAACCAAACGTATGGTTAGGTAACTCATTCTCGCAGGCTGGCGTAAATTCAGGTCAATTCCAAGCTCAAGACGTACAAATCACAGGTGCAGATATTACCGGTGTATTACCGGCTGCCTCTGCAGCGATTCCTGGCACCGTTGATGAGTTACTTGCATCAGGTGCCGAAGGAGTAGTGTCTCTACTTGATCCGGATTTTGACATCCCGACTGATATCCGCTCGCAAATTGGTGTCGACTATGTGTTCGATATCCCTGGTATTGGCGAGCAGTTTACTTGGTCTACTGAATACATATACACAGACAGAGATGATGCGCCTCACTGGATTGATGTATCACTTCCTGGAATTAGTCAAAGCCCTACATCTGGCGGTAGCACTGCGCTGACTGCTACGGGCCAAACGCTTTATGTTGACGATGATGAAAACCGTGACCTTATGTTGACGAATTCTTCAGGTGGTCGTTCTAACATTATTACAACTAGCTTGAATAAATCGTGGGAGCAAGGCGTATCTATGTCTTTGTCTTACGCATATCAAGACATCACGGAAGCTAACCAAGGCACTAGCTCTACATCACAAAGCAACTATCGTTTCTCCCCTCAAATAAACCGAAACGACGCGCTCCTTGGCACTGGCCGATTTGAGACAGAGCATCGTTTAGTAGCCTCAATAGGGTATAAGACTGAGTTCTTTAGCGGATATGAAACGAACTTCAATTTATTTTTTGAGCGTCGTTCTGGCCGTCCAATCTCTTACACAGCTGCAATGGATAGAGGATTATTAGAATTCGGTAGTGATGAATTTCGCAACGCCGCATTTAGTCCTGAATTCAACAGCGGTAATTACCTAGCTTACATTCCTGATGTTAACGACCCTAATGTTGTTTATGCATCGCCTGAGCTTGAAGCTGAGTTACAAGCTTCAATTGCGCAGGCCGGTCTTGCTGGGTATGCAGGTGGGTTTGTACCGAAGGGCGCTGCAAGTGAGCCATGGATTACGACACTTGACTTAAGCGTGACGCAAGAAATTCCTGGATTGATGGAAGGTCACAAAGGCCGTTTGATCTTCATTGTAGATAACTTGCTAAATTTAGTTGATAGCAGTGCAGGTCGTGTAAAAACTTCTAACTTTGGTACATTCCGCTTATACGACGTTGACACACTTGACTCACAAGGTCGTTATGTGATCGACAGAGTTCGCGACGATTCGACAGCGTTTGATTCTGACGATTCAACCTGGAGAATCAAAATTGGTATTAGTTACGACTTCTAATCAAATGATATAAGACATTTGTAGTGTGAAATGCCACTGTCCTTTAAGGACAGTGGCATTTTTTTTGATCTAATCATTCACCCTGAACGAAAGAAGAAGACTCTATTTTCTGGAAATCAACGCAAGGAGGTCAAATGTCAAAGTCTATTCTTATGGTAATGACATCACACGAAATTATGGGTGATACGGGTAACAAAACCGGTATGTGGTTGGAAGAGTTTGCCTCTCCCTACTATGCATTCAAAGACCAGGGCTACTCCATTACACTCGCATCGACTATGGGTGGTCAGGTACCTATCGACCCCAATAGCCTTTCTGATGACGCGATGACCGACGATGCTATTCGCTACACAAAAGACGATATTGCCCGAAGTGCCATTGCTTCTACTATTCCACTGGAAGATGTAAGAGCAGAAGAATTCGATGCGGTATTTTACCCAGGCGGACATGGCCCGTTATGGGATTTGTCGGACAACGCTCATTCAATTAAATTAATTGAAGATACTATTGCTGCAAATAAGCCTGTTGGTGCGGTGTGTCATGCGCCAATCGTACTTAAAGACGTGAAAGCGCCTGATGGTAGCTATCTTGTAGCGGGGAAATCAGTAACAGGTTTCACAAACAGCGAAGAAGCTGCAATGCAGTTAACCGATGTGGTGCCTTATTTAGTTGAAGACGAGCTGCGCAATAAAGGCGGTAAATTTGAAGCTGCGGACGATTTTGCTGTGAAGGTGTGTACCGACGGATTACTGGTAACGGGTCAGAATCCACCGTCATCACGACCTGCAGCAGATGCCTTAATTAAGTTGCTGTCATAGAGTGCTTAGGTGCACAAAAACGATTGTGCAAATAACACGATAACGTGAACTAAAACGCAAAAAAGCCGTCGATGACCTCACTTCATAGTGAATCTTCATCGGCGGCTTTTTTATAGTCTGTGACGTATATCGCCTAGCAAGACTTAGCTAAACATTGTCTGAGCTAAACATTGTCGAATAACTCTTCCACACGAACTCGTAGTTCTTCAATTTTCTGAACATCCGCAGGGGCGATAAAAATAGTATCGTCACCGGCAATGGTGCCTAGTACGCCATCTTTCTTACTCAAAGAGTCGAGCAGGCGTGCAATGAGCTGTGCGGCGCCAGGGCTAGTTCTAATGATAACCATGACATTGTTGTGTACTACATCAAGCACTAGCTGTTTTAAGGGGCTTTTAGCGGTAGGCATACCAAGCTCAGGGGGAAGGCAGTACACCATGTCACCACGGGCGTTACGAGTACGTACGGCGCCAAATTTACTGAGCATTCTTGATATCTTCGACTGACTGATATTGTCGAAGTTTTGCGCCTTTAAGGCATCTACAATTTCACCTTGTGAACCGTAGCTCTCTGCTTTAAGTATCTCTTTGAAAGCTTTTATCAATTGTTCTTGCTTTGTGTTAGCCATTCAGCGCTCTTTTTCATGTCGTTTATCGTTTTCGTCGGTAGAGCGTGACAAAAACATGAGAATCTGGTTTTTATTCGCATATTGTGCCCCACAGGTGGACTTTAGGCAATTTGTTTGCATAATCATCCATGATAATGAATATTGACAAAAAATCGCTAATTATGACGTCAATAAGACGATCCGGTGATTGAGTTTTCCCCCGCGTTGCATTAGTGTGACGTTCCGTTTAAATACGTGAAGTAATCCCATAGGAGAAATGGTATGAAAGTAGCCGTGTTAGGTGCTGCAGGTGGTATTGGTCAAGCGCTGTCATTGTTGTTAAAAACACAATTGCCAGCTGGTTCAGATTTAGCGCTTTATGATGTTGCGCCAGTGGTTCCTGGTGTTGCAGTTGATTTAAGCCACATCCCCACTGCGGTTAAAGTAACCGGTCACGGTAAAGATGACCTAGCTGGTGCACTAACTGGATCAGACGTTGTTCTTATTCCAGCGGGTATGCCGCGTAAGCCGGGTATGGATCGTTCTGATCTATTCAACATCAACGCTGGAATCGTTAAAAACCTTATTGAAGGTGTTGCTGACAACTGTCCAGATGCGTGTGTTGGAATCATCACCAACCCAGTTAACACTACAGTTGCTATTGCAGCTGAAACGCTTAAAGCAAAAGGTGTTTACAACAAAAACAAACTTTTCGGTGTAACTACGCTAGACGTAATCCGCGCTGAAACCTTCGTTGCTGAACTTAAAGGTGTAGATGTTGCTTCTGTGCATGTGCCAGTCATTGGTGGTCACTCTGGTACAACTATTCTACCTCTTCTTTCACAAGTTGAAGGTGTTGAGTTTACCGACGAAGAAGTGGCTAGCCTAACTACTCGTATCCAAAATGCAGGTACTGAAGTTGTTGAAGCGAAAGCTGGCGGCGGTTCTGCAACTCTTTCTATGGGTCAAGCAGCAGCGCGCTTCTGTCTATCTCTTGTTGCAGCAATGCAAGGCGAGAATGTGGTTGAGTACACTTATGTACAAACTGACGACAGCGACGA
>CENT01097662.1_pt1 | contig 20305 bp, 14 predicted proteins | sample 530141 | NCBI WGS metagenome assembly CENT01 (sample SAMEA2591074, study PRJEB7988) | marine metagenome | isolation source: saline water (ENVO:00002010), including | reverse complement strand
TCATTGGGGTGTCCACATACATTTGAAATAAATTTTTTATTAGTTGGTAAAATAGTTGTTGGAACTTTATGTAAGTAGTTATCAGTAGTATCATCCAATACTTGAGTATATTTAGATGCAGAGTTCCAATATGTAATTAATAGTTTATAGTTATTTAATTTAGAAATATCTCTCATACAATTAACATAAAATAATTGTTCAAGACAGGAATCTAACGTAATATCATCTACAAAATCTATATAAGAATTACCGATAGGTGTGCCTTTAGCGGGATGAATATTTTTTATTTTTCCTTTTCTATAAAATGAAAAACGAATTGGTTCAGTTAACATCCATATGATATACACATTATCATTACCAAAATTCTGTTCTTTAAAAAACTTTAGTTGACCTGATGTTGAACTTCCTAATTTACCTAAATTTATTACTTTATCAAACCCAAGTTCCTTACCTAAAATATTTGGCCAACCAAATTTGTGAAATCTATTGATATATTTTTTTCGTAATTTTAAAATATCTTCAACAGTTGTAAGTTGTTTATTAAAATCACCCCAACATCCTTGACCTTCTGTCATAGAACAACCCATTACAACTAAAGTATTCTTACCCATCTAACAAATATACAAAAAATATTTTAATTTTCCAAGTCTTTTCTAAAAAACTTTCCTAATAAGTTATCATTTAGAGATAACTCATCTGCAAGTACATTATGTGAGAATTGTTCTTGTAGTTCATAATAGGTTAAAGATTTCTTACCTTTACAGAATCTAAGAATTCTCAATTCTAACCTATCATTAATATCGTTTCTTCTATCTTCATTCAAAGCCTTCTGATTTTCACTAAACCAAAGTTGTACATTTGCATTTGATGAACGATAATCTTGCCACTTAGATTCTTTTACCACTTTTCTTTTTCTTTTGTAACCTTTAAGTGGTGGTAAAGTTCTATGTGAATATAGAGATTTCTTTCCTATATAATATTGACCTGTTTGTCCATTTGTAATTTTGTATATAAATCCAATAGTACCTTCTGGCATATCTGATATCTCTGTTATACTTTTTCCGTTATATGTCCATGCCATAGTTAAAAATTTTGAAATCATTATAATACCTCTCTCGTATCCAATCCTTCATCCACTTTTCAGAATATAAATGTTTGTAATATTTGTGTTGGTCCAAGTTTGGATGTTTATCGTAAATTGGATTACGATTTAAATGAGGAATATTTGAATCAATACCTACTCTATTAAATAGGTATTCAACATCATTTTTGTAGTTTTCATATCTACCAATATAATTCATGTGTTTATCGTTTGTACATCCTTCATGTGTATAATAAGTTTGATTTAAAAACCATAAATCATATTCATTCGAATTTTTTAAAAAAGATTCAAAAGTCATATATCCTATTTTTCTAATTTCATGAAAGTATGCTGATGCTATTCTTGTAAAAGGATTTCTTACAAGAGTAAATTTAAAATATTCCGATAAGTTAGTCTCTAATATTCTTAGAGAATCGTGACCAGCAGGATTTGTAGTATTTGGAATGTTACCCAACACCTTTGACAGACTTGTGCCTCCTGTTTTTGGAATATGAACAAAAGCCCATTTGTGGTGAGCGTTAATAAGTAAACCCAAAATTAGAGATTTATCGTGTAACTGATTCTGAATACTTTTTCAAGTTCAGTTTTCCACCTCTAGCTTTTGCTAGGTTCTCTTCATTTCGTAAATCTTTTCCACCATCTAATTCGATAGGTGTTTTATCTTTATCTTTTCCTTGTGGAAACTTTGCGAATTCAGATTTGTTGTAAAGTTCTTCAATTGATGCCATAGTTAGTATCTCCTTTGTATTATATAAATATTAATTAAGTATCGAAACGAACAATAAAGTTCATATCCATATCTGGTAAATTTTTGATTGGTGTTGGTAATTTTGCAACTGCAACCATATCACCATCATCATCATATAAAGCTATAGTTGATATAAATGGTGCTAAGTATGAACCTGTTGGGTCAGTCTGTCTGTATTTATCATAATCATCCCAACTTCCGGTAGATGTTCCAACACTTCCATAATATTCTTCTCTTCGTGATATATCTAAAATCTCTTTAATTTTTCGTTTATATGCTCTTCTGTGTATTGATGGTTGTGTTATATCAACTTCATGTGGTGTTTTTACTAAAGTAACATCTATAGCAGAAGGGTTTTGTGAAAAATTAAATTCACCTGCCTTAACTTGTACAAGAACTTCAGTTTCATGAATAGTTTTAGTACTTCTATATTTTGCAGTATAGTTTGTAATTGGGTTATCCCATAATATTATAGTACCATCTGCATAAAATATATTTCCATATCTTGCTTCATCAATAGGTAACCCTTCGAAATCTAATTGTACTGAAGTTTGTAATCTATTTTCAGAAAAATCTAATACCATTATATCAACAGAATCAGTATCACTACCAAATGTTAAAATAGCTATACCACTTTCAACATCAAAGTTTGCAATACTACCTGTAAATATTTCATTATCTGTATCTGTTATAGAAATATCACCTGTTTGGAAATCTACACTATTAATTGTATAAATTGGATATTTTGAAATTATATTACCACTACCATCATCTGAATATTCAATTACATTTCCAGTATCATTTAATGCTAATGAATTCTTTTTTATACCTTCACCATACTTTTCTTGGTCAATTGATATAATATATGCATTAGAACCAGTCTGTCTTTCGTTTCTAAAATTACCAATATCACTAACAACACCATACATTGTAAAAGGATTACTATGGTCACCGTAGTACTTGTGTGTAATCGATTTGATTAGTGGATGTGTATATAGATTAGCTTGTTTATTAAAAGAGCCTGATTCGAAACTTCCTGTTTCTAACGAACCAGATATTACTTCATAATCTGAATTAGAAACAGTAAATTGTTTATAAACAGGAAAACTCTTTTTCCAAACTGCCGATTTAGGTATATTTTTTATCATAGATTCGATACTCCTCTATATAAATATAGTGAAACAAAAAACCCCACTTTCGGTGGGGTATAAAGAACGATATCATTCTTTAAGTTTTTTCGTGAACTCCTAAGTTTGCAACCTCAAGTGTTCTGTCTTATTTATTAAAAGTCAAGTTTTACTTTAATTAATACTTCTTTATCAAATGATTTAGGAATAGGTTGTGATGTTTTAGCTACTGCCAATATTTCGTTTGAATCATTATATAAACCAATTGTACTAATAAAAGTTCTTGGGTCAGTTTCAAAACTTGATTCTGCAAATGAACCATCTGAACCTGTTACGAATGTTGGATTATTTGAGAAGTTAAATTCTCTGTTAGTTGCTCTTACGAAATAATGTGAAGTAGAAACATTTTCTGTTCTTCTTGCTTCAAAATCACCACCACCTACGATTGCGTTATGTAACAAGAAATGATTCTTACCTTCTATAGCTACAGATGTAGAAATAGAAGCTCCTTCAGCACTATCCTTATCTATTGATGTTCCTATTAAGTTATGAATTGCAGTTGGGTTAAGAATAATTAACCCTTGGTCAGGATAGAATTTACCTAATCCCTGTCCGTTTGAAGCAGTTGTTGTATTGACTGTTGCTTCATTTTCAGTTCCTAAATTTAATGAACCACTAGCAACATCAAATACTCTACCAGCTTTACCAACTGTATCTGAGAATTTCTTTCCACTATCATCAATCAATGTAGAGATTCCATTAGAACCACTAATCTTTAATGACCAGTTTCCTGCATCCATTTTCTCTTTGTATCTGGCACGTGATACATTAATTACATAGATACTATCTGAGTCGTGTGTTCCAGCTGCTGATGAAGATACAAAAGTAAATTTATTATCATCGTTATCTAACAATATAGAACGATATTGAGCGTAAGTTGCTTTACTTGCTAAAGTTGAGGAATCTGAATTTGCTAATGATATAGAACCTTGACCAGTTCTGTGTCCATAAGCCACTGCATATTGTACAGCTGCTGATGTATCACTTGCTGGGTCTGTGTTATATACATTTAGATAATAGTTTGAACTTGCCTGTGAAACTTGTGTTGATGAAGTAAAGAAAGTTGATAAACTTCCGGTATCTCCACTCCACAATCCAGTTGTAACAACTTCAACTTTACCTGTTATTTGGTCGAATTCACCAAATCTTTTATAGATACCTTGAGCGATTGCTCCACCACTCGCACCTAATTTATCACCACCAGTCAAATACTGATTAATGATAGATGATAATTGTTCTGAAGTAAGAGTACCTTGATTATCAGCTAAATAAGTTGATAATTCAGTTGTTAAATTTACTCCAGCTTGTCCTGATATTTGTGCCATTTTTTATTTTCCTTTTTTACTTTAATTTTTTATCCATTCACTAATCTTCTTGGGTCAGTAATTGTAACGGGAATAGTTTGTGAACCACCTGTTTCGTTTCCATAAACTGTTATAGTTGTTGTTAACGCTCTTAACAGACTTGGATTTGGAATAAACGTAAATGTTAATCCAGTTTCAATTGCTGCTGTTTGTGTAATTTCATCTCCTAAGAATGATGGAGTAGTTGCTGCTCCTGCTGCTAAACCACTACCAACAATAGAACCTGCGTTTTTATTAGCAAGTATTACTGTATATCCTTGTTGTGTATTACCACTTGGTGATGTAGTTGGTGAAAGAGTTACTTGACCAGATGATGGTGAAACTCTTATAGAAGGGATACCAAATTCAACTTTAGGTATCTTAGTTGTACCTTTTGGTAAAGTAACCAATTTATGTCTTAATACTTGAGTTTCATCGGGTGAAGCTTCAGTAATCGGAATTGCTTTAATTGCCGCATCATAATAAGCACTTCCCTTTGGGTGTGCTGGTTCGTAAAGGGTGTAATCAATTTCATCATCACCCAAAGCGAACTTTGTGATGTTTAAACCATCTCCAGCTGCTAATTTCTCTCTACCCTTCTTAGTGAGAATCGCATCTACTGTGATTTCGGTGTTATTTAAATAAGCCATAATTTAAAATTCCTTTGTTAATGTTATTCAATATATAAATATAACTAAATCATAAAATCGTTTAATCTACCTCTAAAATTGGTTCTCCACTTCCTCTACCACTTTCATTAACTTTCAATGTATTTGGATTTGTAGTAAATGTTACAACAGGTGAACCACCATCTAAAGTAGTAGCACTTGTTTGTTTAGAACCATTATAAAACGAATTTTCTAATCCAGCAGATAAATCTCCTGTATTTCTATAATGTGTTGGAAAATATCCATTTAAAGGTGTAACCGATACAATATCTCCACTTACAGTTGGGTCTGTTGATTCATTTCCATCAGAACCAGTGAATGGTAATATATTTACAATCTGTTTATATTTAGTTGTAGATACAAATTGTCTACCTTGTGATGCATCTGCTGTTATATTTTCTGGTATCTCAACTTGATATGATTTTTTAAGTAAGAAAATCTTTATCCTTTCTTGAATATAATTATTATCTGAATCAAGTTTTGTTCTGATAGAATTTCCGTTAGAACCAAATACACCAAACCCAGCTATTGATAAAGACTCTGAATCTGTTCCGATTTGAGTAAATGAATCAGAATCAAATTCACCTTGTATCGATTCTCCCAAATTTGTATTATCTATTGTAAATGAAATTCCTGCCATATCTGAACCTGAGTTCTTAGTAATAAATCCATTTAATGTTGTAGTATCTTCAGTACCAATTGATGTAGATAAATCCATACGAGTACCTACTAAAACTTTTGAAGTATCCGTATCAATAACAGAAACAAAATCATTTGTATCAGCGGATAATGATGTACTATCTGATGCAGATACTATTGTTAAATATTGTTTATTATCAGAAGATACTCCTATATCAGTAATATCAATAGTAGACTTGTAATCTTTTTTAACTGCCGTTGATGGTTTCCATTCTGTTTTACTTCTTTCAAGAATATGGGGTTCTATTAATAAACCTTGACTTGTTTGGGCCCTACCAGGTATTAATGAAATAATAATATTAAATAATGACTGGTCTATATATCTAATTAATTGGATATACTCATAGATGTTTAAAGAATATCTATCGAAATAATATCCTCTTAGTTGATTTAGTTTAGCATAAGTAGGTTTATAATCATCCGATGGGTCTCCAATATAATCATCAATATTAAACTTTCCAAATGATTTTATGATATCCATGTTAATCTCTTTTGTTGGAGAAAAGAATAATCCTAATCTATTTGAATCAGTAGGTGATTGGTCAAATGATTTTTTAGTTGCTCTACTTTTATAATTTAAATCAGATATTAAAGTTTGTGTTTCAAATCTTACTTTGTTACCAACACTATTACCTGTTGATGGTACAACTGCTGTTACATCTCTATCATATGATTTATATTGATATGGATACGAGGAAACATTTTCAAAGTTAGATGCAACTGAAGATGTACTATATGTTCTATTAATTGATACACTTTTTATATTAACATCTCCACTTGTATGTCTGTTTTTTGGATATTCAAAATCATGTCTTAATATCAAATCAGTTGTAGAAGCAGATACATGATTACCATCTATAGCATCTGGTAAAAGTGTATGGTTATCTATTTTAGTATCAGATAGTGGAGTTCTCCATAATCTAAACTCATCAATTGATGCAGTTAAGTTACTACCACCAATAACCAAATCACTACCACTCTTCCAAGAACTAACACCTGAAATTTCTAAACTTGAACTTAATTTTGTTCGTATTCTACCTTGAAACGGTTCTTGTGCATATAGATAAAATACATCATTAGAACCAGTTACTGTTTTTTGTACTACTATTTGGGTATATTCATCATTATATAATGCTCCAAGATTAGTAGATGAAGAATATATAGTATCACTTCCACTTACTTTTAGTTCTATTGATGCAAGTGAACCAGTATCTTTATTTATATGTAAAGACCACCCATCAGTACTCATTATTGTTTGGTCTTGTCTTTGTTCTGTGTTTATTCTAACCTCAACAGAGTTAGGATAATCATCACTAAATGTTGATGTGAATTTTTTCCATGGTACTGTAATGGCAGCTGAACCACTTAATAAAATAGATGCCGTTCTATCTTGATAAGTAAATGTTTTTGGAGTATCACCATCAGGGTCAGATGGACCACCAAATTCCATTATTGTTAATAATGATGCAGGTACACCATAACAACTTAATGCTGCTGAGATTGCTCTTTTTGTACCCTTATGTTTATACAGATATGGTAAGTTATTTAATAATCTTCTCCAAATCTCATGTTGTCTATCTTTACCACTCATTGAGGTGGTTTGATTACCATCTACATCTTTACCAAATGCATATTCCCATAAAGCTTGACCTTGTACGCCCATATCAGCGTTCCACCCAAGAGATTCTAACATATGATATAACATAGTATCATCTATACCATATTCATGTTTGTTTTCAACTCTATTGCTTTTTGAAACTGCTTTAATGTGTGTATAAATCACATCAAAGTGTTGTCCAACCATATCTGAGAATAATATAAAATCAGAATTGTTTTCATCATCCCTAATATGTTTTGGTAAATTGAAAGATAATCTCGATGTATTATATTTATCGTAGTTTCTTGCGGAATTTAAAATACCATTAAACCAACTAATAGTTGAAGAATCTTCTGATGCAGATATTGTGTTTAATCCCGCACCAGGATATGAAAGTGAGGATGATTCATTATATAGAAATTTCTCAAACGCATCCATTCCTCTTTTTACTTCTCCAATCTTAAATTGAAGTTTTTTAGCTTCGTTTCTTGTTGCTATGGAAGATGTAAGATTATTTACTACATTATACTTATCTTCATAATTTTCTAATAATTTAATCTTATAGTAGAAATTCTCAACTCGTTCACCCGCAGATGAATATTTTATAAATTCTTTCCAATTATAATCTTCTTCACCAGTTTTTTCTAATAACAATCCTGTTCCAACTTCTGTTACTACTGAAGATTGTGTTACGAATTCTATATTAAGATTTTCTAAAGAAAAATTACTCGAAGATACAAATTGATTTACTACATCAGTTGAAGATGTAGAACCACTCGTAATTAAATCATCAAGAATTTGATATCCTATCTCATCAGTAACATCTAAATTAAAATTTGGTGTTAGTGGTGTACATTGACTAACAATATCATCTGTAATTGTTATTGTATCAATTAATGGTATAGATTGTATTTTGGATATCCATATTTTGTCATTTGAACTAACATTTCGAGGCAGTGGTTCGTATAGTTTTAAAACAATAGATTTTTCTATGTTTTTATATTCTATTTGATTTGTAGTAGGATTTGTTATTTTATCTGAAAATGTTGTTTCATCAATTCCCCATGTACCAATCAATTTATTATCACCATTACCAAGGTGTAAATAATGAGTTAGAAATGGTGAAGTATAATCATCAAATCCTTTTGTATTCCATTGTTTTACAAATGAAGTTCTAATGTCACCAACCACTCTTCCTCTACGAAGTGTTAAATCACCTTTATCAAATGTTATGTTAACTTCTTCGAATTTACCCGCTGTTCTTGAATCTCCTTCTTCGTTGTAAGGAACTAATAATAATTTAAAATTAATTACATCTCTTGATTTTCTTAAAGTTCTAAACCTTCTACCCTTTTTAATAATATCCATCATATTAAATTGAGTAACACCTTGGGGTTCAAATTTACCTAAGTAGTTTTCCCTTGTGGGTTTACCAAGATATATGTGTATATAGTTTGTGTTTATTGATTGCCAAGATATATTAAAATCAACATCAATACCCTTAAAATCAGGTCCTTTAATTACTTGTGGGTAATTAATATGTGTAATATCAGGACCAGGTAAATATGATTTACTATCCGCGTTAATTATACATTTTTCAATATCACCAGAACCACCTCTTCTTGAAACAGGTTGAACATATAATGTATATGTACCTGCTCCGTTTGGGAAATCTTTACCAGTTAATGTAATAGTACCATTTAATGGAATTGTTTTTTTAACTTTTCCAAGTGTATAGATTACTTTATCAGCATCTACTGATTGATATCCTATTCTAATTGCCTTTGGGTCTGATATATTTAATTGAGCAGAACTTCTATCTAATTTAAGAGCTGGTTTAGTTGGTGGTTCAGATACAGGTTGTTTAAATACCTGTACTTGTATATCATTAGTACCAGGATATAATCTAAAACTTGTTTCTAAACCTTTAAATTGTTTATTATTTTTTCCAGATTTAATTTCGAAATTACCATTGTGTGTAAAGTCCGTTATACCATTTGCATAAAATTCTATTCTTGGTTCGGGGTCTCCAACTTGTTGTTCAATTTCAAATACTACAATATCATCATCATCTAATACAGAACCAACCTGCCCATAATTAGTTTTCCATACAATAGTATCATCAGTTGGAACATCTCCAATTATCCTCACCTTATATGTAGATTCAATTTTAGGTGGTTCTATTATCTCTACATTTTTTCTTAAACTAAAACCAACTCGTAATGAATGAGATTTAGGTCTTATAGCAACACTTGATTTTGAGAAATTAGAATAGTCTGAAGGTTGTTGTACCCACTTACCATCCACTTTTCTTTCTAACACTATTTCATAGTAGTTAAATGGAATCGTACCTAAAGTTAGTTTAGGTGGTTTTAATGTTGGTGATGTCTTTATAGTACTTGTACCAATATTACCATATGGTTTTCTTAGTATTGGTCTTGGTTTAACTTCAAAATTCGTTCTTCCAACACTACGTCCTCCACCTTTTTGTACACTACTTCTTTCATTAGTACCACCAAATCCATCAACACCATATCCTCTACCTCTATCAAAGTTAATGTCAAAGTTATCAATTTGTGGTCCGATGTTTCTTCCACCAGAAGTTCTACTTGGTCCTATGTTTCCTCTAAAATTATTAAAATCTAAACCTGCTCCTATATTACCAACTACATTGTTAAATCCTAAATCAATATTACCAAATCCACCATAAACATCATTATCAAACATAGAGAATCCATTACCGGATATACCTTCTGCTCCTCTTGGGTTTTGTTGAAGGAATGGTGTTGTTATTTGAGGTGGAGTGGGAGTTGGTAAAGTATCTACTATTGGTTTAATAGTTTTTGTTACACTACGTTGTACAGAAGAAACTCTCCACTCATCTCTTGAAGAGAAATTACTTTTTTTAACTGTAATTGTTTTTCTTTGTAATAATTCTTTTTCAGTAAAGTTTAAAATAAGTGTATGGAAATCTCCACTTCCATTTGTAGTACCAACATCTTTACCATCAACCATTACAGTTGCAGGCCCTCTATCAGTTGCAACTGTAATTTTTACAGGTGCATTTTTATCTTTAACAGTTTGTTTAATCTTTATATTTGGATATACACATTTCCCATTATCATAAGTTGCAGTTGAATCATAGTTTACCGCCTTAGGGTCTTTACAACCACCTTTTACTCTTACAGGGTCTACATCAATTGGTTTGATTGTTCCTGTATTTGGTGGTAAATCCGGCTTTATAAAAATAGGTGTTTTTGGTTTTATTGGTAAATGTGAAATTTCCTCAAAAGGTTCTTTTGGAGGCCTTGGAGGATTACTTCGTACAGGTCTTGGAGATACAGTACCTCCTCTTGGTGATGAGACTCTCCCTCCACCACCGCCTCCACCACCTCGTAGTGAAGTAACCGCAGATAGGGTTTCTGGCTCAAAACCTCGTGGGTTATTACCAAAAGGATTACCGAAATTATTTTCGTAATCATTAAAATCATCTTGGTCAAATCTTCTTCTCATTTACCTATCCTTGTACTCTATATAAATATTCATTTTATAAATAGTTTCTACCTCTAAATGGGTTCGTAATACTTCCACCAAAATCATTTCCATCCATTCTAAAAGTATCAGGAATATTATTTAGTTCATTTAGTATCTCATCTACTACTCGTGAACCTCCAAAGTTTCCTCCGCCTCGTGAACCTCCTCCACTTGTTATTGCCATCGGCCTGATTGGTTCATCTTCAATAGGCTCTGGTATTGGATATACACAAGAACCAATAGCTCTATAATTTGTAGCTTTAGGGTCATTACACCTTGGTCTTGGTGGTGGAGGTGGTGGAGGTGGTAAAATAGGGTCTTTTGGTCTATATTTACAACTTCCAATAGATTGATAATTAATCGCATCAGGGTCTAAACATCTCTTTGGTGGTGGTGGTGCAGATATCGTTCTTGGATAAGTACCACCACATCCACCAATCTCATTTATTGATAAACCAGGTACAGGTACAATTGAATCCTCAATAGCACATAGTACAAGTGTATCTCCTGGTTGTATCTGTGAACTTGTTTTTGTTTGTTCAAGTTTATTTTTATAAGTAAAAGATAAGGCTTGGCCTGTAAAAATTTCTTCTGGCCCATCAATATCTACAAGTGGTCTACCTCTTCTATAATCTCTACCTCGAGCTCTTCTCTCATCGAAAAAATCCATTTCATTTCTGATAGGTTTGATTTTAGGAAACTTAACTCTCGTTCTTTTGGAATTATTTTTAATTTTATATTCCATCATTCGAGGGGGTGATTTTATGATTTTTGGAACTTCTCTAACATCTCCTGTGAACCTTGGTGCAACAGTATCTCTATATGTTATTTTATGTGCATCAAATTCAACACCTCGTGTTTCAACAACTTCGTTATTTTTATCTGTATATGTTATTGCCCCAACATCAGACCAAATGTAATACAATTTTGTAATTAATTTGTATTCTGGTGCAGGGTCAGGTATTGGTGGAGTATTATCAATTACCTCGGTGTCTATATCTACATCGGTTGTTTCTATGGTAGTACCACCTCCCAAATCGGCGAAATCATCTACTTTTTCTTGATACTTACAACTTCCATCATCTTTATTTGCGTATTTATTAAAGTTTACAGCAGATTTATCAGTACAACCTTCTACAACTGCTGACTTAACTTCAGTTTCTTTATATCTACAACTACCATCATTTTCTTTTGCTCTTGGATTGTAATTTAATGCTTCTTTATCAGTACAACCTCTAACAACACCACCTATCTCACCTGGTACAGTAGAATCAAACTTTTTATTTGCTTTGATTGTTTTAAGAATTCTTTTTACTTTATCAAAAGTGACTTGTTCATCTCTTGTCAATTCAACACTGTTTTGAATTCTTCTTTTTGGTAAATAATATTCGATAGAATTTCTAAGTGCTTGTTCTGCAACTGATTTTATAAATTTTATTGTTAGTTCAATCTTATCTAATTCATCCTTTGGTTTGCCGTATTTATTAGATGTAATGTTCCATTCACTACCTTGAATAAAATAGTTCATGGATTCTATATATCTATCCTTAATATCGTTTAATAATTTATCAAAAGAACCAACCTTGAATTCTTTTTGAATTAGCCTCTGATATCGTCTACCATCTCTAATCCTTCCCTTACTTCTTATAAAAGTATCAACTACACTTAATATATCAATTTGTTCTATAAAGGCTCTTACATAGTAAATTGTATCATCTCTAAAGTTTCCATTTTCAACAAATAGATTATATCTTTTAACTAAATCTTTATTAGGTCTTACTGAATTTTTAAGAGGAACAACTCTTATTTCCGTTCTTGATGGTGAAATTTCATGTATCCATAATTTATCTTCGGAAGATTCTTCTGAACCAATTCTTCTATTTAATAATGTAACTTGTGTTTTAAATATACCATTTGAGTACCCAGCTTCTTTTATTAACCTCTCTAAATCAATAATAAACTCAGATGAATCATTAAATTTTTTGGTTTCTTCACTACTCGTAATTAAAAAGTAATCATTTATATTTTTATCATCGATATGAATATATCTTACAAGTTTAGCATCTTCACCTTGAGGCAGTTGATTATCATTTGAATCATATAGTATGAATTCAATCATATCAGAATATCCCATACCAAAGTTTGATTTTTTGATTTCTTTTTCAAAAATCTTTCTATCTTCTTTGTTTACAAGATATCCTTTTCTCTCAACTATTTCCTTAAATGTTTCTAAAGCCATAATCTATTAGGTTTTTCTTCTTCTCCTTGCTTGCCAGTAACGAGTTTTCATTTTAAATTTCTCATTCGTAGTTTGGTTTGTCCAAATTATTTCTGTTTCATAAGTTCCTTTACCAATATCACCTCTACCAAAAGTAACTGATTTCATACCAGGTGATGAACCACCATCAGGACTCGCTGGAATAGTAATTGAGGCTGGAACGCCTGTTAACCATTTTTTGTTCTTAACAACGGTTTCTTTAACATTAAGTGTAACAGGTTCAGCACCCATATTATACCAATCATATTTAAGACCAGATAGTCTACCTTTAGCTCCTTTTCTTCTATCATCCCATCTAGCTTGCCATTCTGGTTTTCTATTTTTACTCGATGGATGGAGTGCCCAACCAACAGTACCCTTAACTTGGAATTGTCCTTTATCTTCAACTAAACTTAATAAACTTGTTTGTTTTGCAGCCTCAACTTCTTTTTCCTTTGATTCAACCACTTGTTCTGTTACCACTGCTTGTATTTCTGCTTGTTGTTGTAGGGATTTTACAATATCTTGTTGAGCAGTTAATTGTGCCTGTAATGTTGTAACTTGAGCTTGTAAACCTTCTACTTGTGCAGATAATGAAGCCCTTTCAATACCTTCTTTAGTACCTTTAATTAAAGCGGATTGAAAATCTGCTAGTAGTTCATTGTACTTACCATTTAATTCTTCTTGAGATAAATTTAATTGTTCTACTTCACCTTCTTTAGAAACAACTGTTCCTGATAATGTTGAAATCTCACCCTCAAGACCACTTATATTTGAACGTATTGATGAATTATCAGATTCTAATGCTTTTATTTGTTCTTGAGAACCTGTAAATTGTGCAAGTAATTTATTATATCTTGGTAATGGTACAAACTTACCTTTTGTTTGTTTTTTTGGCTTTATTAATTCATCAACCTTAATATCAATTGCCTTCTGCAATTCATTTTCATCATAGATAGGTCTTTCTATTCTACCAGATGTTTCCCCACCAAATGAACTTCTATCAGGATGAAAATCATTTATTGGAGGTAATTTATCAACAAAATCTGCTTTAAATCTTTTTGTAGTATCATCAAATCCTTTGATTGGTTTTTTTCCAAATGGAATAGGTCTCATTGGTTTTCTTACAAATCTACCCCTTCCATCTTTTAAAAATCCATGTGGAACTTGTTTACCATCTTTTTTTCGCACACGAATACCACCTCGTTTATCACGAGGAATAGCCTTTGAACCTTTACTTACCAGCTCATCTATTCTAAACCTATCTTTAAGTCCCATGTTATTTTTCTACCGTAAATGTTAAATCTTTTTCAGTAAAATAATCTACTTCACCATTTCTATCTACTTTTATTTCAAAGTAATAATCTCTATTTATTTCAAAATTACTTAAATCTATTTTAAAGAAATTACCATTTGAATCACAACTTACTTTTGTATAGTTATCATTGAAGGGTACAATTACTTCTTCTGTAATAGCATCTTTTACTTGGTAATATGTTGTAGATGGTAAATACTTTACATCATTGTATGAATATGTGTTTGAATAAGATTTTAAAGGATATCTTTCTCTACCGAATACTCGTATGGTTGGTTTACTTCCTCTTTTGTATCTTACTTTTAATCTTTTAAATGTTACATGGATATCATCTGCAGTTAGTTCAGTTAATGAACCTGTCGAGAAGGATGAATCATCCCAGCCTATTCTAAGTTTTGGTTGGTATATTGTAGAAGTTTCTTTTCCAAAGAATTTTAATTGACCATAATCAACTGTATCTGATTCCTTTGAATTAGAATGTTTAATTATAAAACCTTCATTTGGAAGTGTACCACTAATCCATGTGTTTAGTGATTCTAATACATTCATTTCAATATCCTCAGTTTGATATGAGAATGATTGTGAACCTGCTGAACCTGTGTACCATGTTCCTCCTTTTCCATTAAATGAACCAGTTGTTCCTGCTAAATAAGAACCATCACCCAACCAACTATCAGATTGAGTTCCTCTATTTTCCCAACTAACACCATCTGTTGTGATGTTATCAAAACGAGTTCCAATTCCCATCTGCCAAGATTGAGAAATAGGATATGCATAGATTGTATAATCTAAAGGAATTTCAATAGCATCACACTCTTTTAGTAATAGATGAGCAGAACTCATACTTACTTCACCACTTGCAATAGATTGTGAAAGTGGAGTTGTTTCAAACTTAATTAAAGTTCTTGCAGTATCTTTTAAATTTCCATAGAATGTTTTAGATACTTCTAATATTTCATCTAAACCTGTATTTTGAGTAGGTTGTTGTAAAAATATTGTTGAGTCTTTTGATGATGTTACGAAATGATACATTATACTACCCTCCCTTTTATATCCTTATTAGGAAATTTAACTTCGAATACTGAAGGGTCTACTGATGGATATACCATCTTACCTTTAGTGGCCGCTTTAATATCATAAGAATGTTCAGAGTAGTTTCCTAAACACTTATTAAATATTTCACATTTTGGTACTGATTGAACTCCCTCAACACCCGCGATTAAGATTTCAACTTCCGAGATGTTGATTGGCATATTAAAAGTCCAATTATCTATGTTAAAATATTCTTTTAATTCTGTAATACATTTTGTGAGAACTTCTCTTTTATTATATCCACCATAAACTCTTATTTCAAAATCTAAACCAATGTTAATAATATACCCATCGATAATATTAATACCATCTGTTAACATTCTATATTCACCAATATAAGTTTTTAAATTTTCTTTTACCGCTCTATTAAGAATACTTAAGTTCTTATTTGAATTATATCCAAGAATATATAAATTTATTGCAAAAGGATTATTAACTTCATTAGTTGTTCCCTTTTTAGTTTTTAAAATTCTACGAACCTCATCCCTCATTTCCTGTTCGGATAGGTCCTTACCCTTCATATCATTAATCAACCCAACAAACTCATCGAGTGATTCTGTATCTTTTAATAGTGAAGAAGGTGAGTTGTTGTCTAATTGACCATCAGGTGAACAGAATGCCTTCGCAATACCACCATACTTTGGTGGAAGGGAAAGAGCTCTTACTTGATAATCTTTTCTGGTTACTGCTCTATTTTGAGAACCAAAGTTTGCTAGTGCATTTTCTCTAATCTCATCAATAGTTTCCTCACCTCTACCACCAGTTGCAGGTATTTCATTATCCACTGCTACTGATGATTTCATTTTATTATAAAGAGTTGTTTCGTTTTGTGCAAAAGTTTTAGTATCATCATCAAACTCAATTCTTTTAATTGAAGTTAATTCACCCTTCCCAACATTTGATTCAACACCACCACCCACTAAGTAGGATACTGTCATAGTTGTATTAGATGGTGCCTGTCCATACGATGTAGTTTTCAAAAAGTTAGCAGGGTCATATGCTGCACTCATTTTATCAATTGAGGAATTTAATCCCAATCCTACATTTTTTAAGTTTGGAACTAATTGTTCATCATTGGTTGTATTACCACCACCAAATACAATGCTGGTAGTGTTATCTTGATTTATCTTTTTAACAAATCTTTTTGAAGTTTTCAATACCTTAAGTACATTAGATACAGAGTCTTTAAATTGTGCTAAATCTTTATCAGTTTGTTCGGATACAGGATAATCTACATAAACCATTTCTTGTGCTAAGTAAGGAACTTCATACCACTTACCACCATTAGTATCTCTTACATCAGAGATATCAATTACATTTTTATCTGCAATATTAATTGATGAAAATTGTTCTGGTGAACCAAAATCAACATTTACAGTTTTAAGTTCTCCTGATACTGCCTTAACATATTTTTTTATAAGATACTGAGTTGGTTCTCCACCATCATCAGTATAGACCGTTATCTCTCTGTCTGTTGCATCATTAAAATCAACAAGTTCGGTTGTTCTAAACCTTACACTTGTTTTGGATGACTCCACAACCATACCTTGTTTAATTCTAAGATAATAATCGGAATCTGGTCGATTATCTTCACCACTACCAACAGCAGGTGCAAGTTGGTAAACGGATAGTTGTACAATAGCAGGTGCCGTAACTTTAGGTTTATATCCTAAGTAGTTTGCTAATGCTATTACATTTTGTTTATCTTCAGCATATAACATTAATGATTCTTTTAACGAATCATCTGTATAGTAAGATAAAATATCACCAAGATAAGATGCCATTTCTATGAACATCATACCAGGTGATGACTCATTAAAATCAGAATATGTTTTAGGGAAATAGGTTTTAGAGTACTCTACTAAGTTTTTTCTGAAAGAGGCAAAATCTTTACTCAGATATTTAATATCTCTCCCTTGATTACTTTTAAAATTTGCTGAATTTAATGCCATAATATTATTCCTGTACTACCAATGTTATTTCTTGTAAATCGATTTCATTACCAACTGTAAATTTTAAATCCAAGTTTACTTGATTTTTATCTCTCAACTCACTTGTCATTTCTACATTGATTTCTTCTATATTAATATAAGGTAACCAAAACTCTACAGCAGTGATAATTGTTTGTTGTATTCTATCTTCAAACTTTTCATTATCCATTTGTTCAAATAATAATGCCCTTAAACCAGAACCGAAGTTTGGTTGCATTATTCTCTCACCCTTTGCAGTTAGTAATAGATTTTTTAAATTACTTTTTGCCTGTTCGATTGATGTAAATGCTTGTGCGAAAAATCCTCTACCATTATTTTGAATTGGTAGTGTGATTCCATATGCATAAGAATCAAATTCTTTAGAATCCTTAAGTGTTTTTCTGCCAAGTATATACGCCATTAATTACTCTCCCAAGTAAATTTATTTTTTAAACTTTTTTACAAGTTCTGAATTATCTCTATTTAATATTCTATCTAAACCAGGTAAACCAGTTTGAACACCCAATCCTTGTTTACTCGGTCCTCTCGATACATCACCATATCCCATCTTATGTGCCATTTGAGTTCTCAATCCCCCAACACCAGCTCCTGCTCCTTGTGAATCGAATGTTACTGTTTTATCCATGCTCTCTTGGATTTGTTTTTGCTGTGGTAGATTATCTAATACAGATGTTCCACCAGCTGTACCTTGTCTTTGTTCCTTTGAGAATGGTTTTGTATTATTTAATACTTCATTTAAAACAGAGTTTTTAGTGAATTGTTTTTTTGGTGTCTGTCTTTGTTCCTGTAATGCAAGTTCTGCTTGTTCAAATGGGTCTACTTCATTTCTTAATTGTGGAACTTGCGTAGAGGGAACGCTGACTACACCTCCCTTCACCTCTGCTAATCGTTTCTTAACTTCTTCTTCCAATATCTTTGGAAAAGTTTTTGATAAAAAACGTTCTTGTTGTTTGGCAGTTTCTACCTCAACAAGAGTCTTTATTACTTTTATTAATTGTTTGTTATTCATTTTCAATTCTGTTTATCTTAATATAAATATATCTTTGTTGATTTTATGGTACTGTGTAACCAGGAGAAATCAAAACTCCGGGTGCTACTGGTGGTGGAGCACCAGGATATATAGATATTGTACTATACATATGTGTTGTTGTTGGTAAATGAGATTGCATTGAACCTGCTAATCTATTTAAGAAATTCATACTATCATCTATTGGGTTTAATGGGCCCATTGGTGTCCATGAACCAGGATTCAAACAAACCGCAGCGGTTGTAGTTATATTTGACACTGCACCAGATGCAGGTATCACTGGTGGAATTCCAACAATCAAAGTTGCACCTGTCCAATAAACAACCACTGCCTTTCCAATATCATCACCAAAAGTATGTAATCCACCCGTTTTAGAAATAGCAATTGCACATGCTGTGTTTACCATAGCTTCCATTCCCGCAGTATTTCCAGCAGCTATTGGAATAGAATTAACTGTTTGGAATCCTCGTTTGATACACATATCATACTCTTGAGTAATCTTTTTTGCAAAATCAGCATATGAACCAATACCATTCTGATTGGTCATATAATTATTCATCTGTTGTTTAAATGTAGTAAAGGACATAACTTATTACTCCGTATAGTTTAAAGTAGATAAGAATGTATTTAATCTTGATTTGATATCATTAAAGGTTGGTTTGTTTGTTGGGCCAGGTGATGTAGGACCACATGGTGTTTGGAATATCTGTACATTTATAGCATCAATCAATTCTTCAAGTAATCCAAGAAGTGTTTCACCTCTTACTAATGGTTCATCTTCAACACCATCAACATTTAAAAATATTTTTCCACTTCCACCTAAGAAAAACATATCATTATCATTTGTTGTAGTTCTGTATTCTCCATTCAAATCAATAAATGCTCCATCGTTACCATTATCAATTGTAAGTTTACTATCACATAATATTGAAACATCTCCCTTAGAAAAGAAAATCATTTCAGAATCTTTCGATGATAATATAATTCTACCACTATTAACAAGAACTTGGTCTGTTCCTTTTAATTCATCTGGTGGTGTGTGATATACAGGTTCAGTTTCAAAAGGAACATCTTCTGTACCAGGACTAAATCCTAATAAATAATCTCCACTTGTAATTGCGATTGTTGAACCATCTTCTATTACATCTTCTTCGGTTATTTCATATTCTTTTAAATCTTCAATAGATTTATCGTTTTGCCTATTACGAATAAGAATAGTTGGTGCTAAAACATTTTCTTCATTATTGTATCCACTAAATCTAATTGATTGACCGAATCTCGATTGTAATAATTTATCACCTTCGTAATATTTTAAAGGATTTATCTGTGTTGGTTCAAAGTATTCACCAAGTTTATTACTTCTATCACCATCTCCACCTGAGTTTGGAGTTCCTGTTGATGAGGTTTCCCCATAATCACCAGAGGCTCCTTCAGAACTTTCTACTGGTAATCCTTTTAATTGAGCATCTTCTACAGCATTTCCTTTATTAATATCAATGTTGTGAATTCTTTTATAATGTAAGTTCCCACCAATCTTAACCATTTCAACAACTTCACCAAGAAGAGGTAATCCTTCATCAATATTATATGGTGGATAATCTCCCAAATCATCCAAATCATAGGATGTATCAGCTCTTAGAACTACTTTTGCAAATCCAAGTTTAGAATCTTTATCAGAAACATCAGAACTAATATCACTTGGTATTGCTATTGTTTCAAAATCACTATCATCAACATGAACAAAT
>CENT01084941.1_pt1 | contig 20358 bp, 20 predicted proteins | sample 530141 | NCBI WGS metagenome assembly CENT01 (sample SAMEA2591074, study PRJEB7988) | marine metagenome | isolation source: saline water (ENVO:00002010), including | reverse complement strand
CTCATCCATGATGATTCTTCTAGTTTGTTATGTCTGCCAGTGACAATCACAACACTGAAGAAGGGCATAATTATTGTCTTTTCTTCGATTTAAACAGAGCCCCCTTGTAGGAGGGGAATGCAAAGCCACCTTCTTTAGAAGGTGGATTCTTTACATCTGAACGGTGACTATTACGGAGTCAGGTAGCTGTATACTGAAGGGCCGTTGGTTAAATGGGGTATAACGTTCTCTGTTTCCAACTCCCTGATAAGTACAATCAGCCGTCGTTCAATATTTTTACTGCCAATTTGGTTATGGGCGAGGGCCAGGTTTCGTAACAATAGTGCGATGGTATTTGGATGCTCGAGGGGATTACTTGTCAGAGCACGATACAAAAAAGCCTGATACACCGATTCATAGCTGATCTCACCGTATCGGGTGTTAGCCAGTGACATTAGCTCCTCATCATCCGAGGTATGGCCTATAAAAGACAACTCTTGTTCAAATTCGCTCGGCATAGACAAGCTGTAACGTAGGGCTTTTATGGTTGAACGTAATTTTTGCCGGCCGGATAAAGTGCAACTAAAAAAATAATTTCTTAACCTGCGGGAATGCTTGTAACGACTCTTTATCGACAGGTAAATTTGTTCTACCTGCTCCGGTTGATAGTTGATGGCGTTCTGCATCGCCATACTTATCACCACCATATCAGCAAGCTTTAATTCAACCCCTGAAGCAAGCAGACTATTCACTTGTTGGATAACCTCTGAAGCGTCATCTTTACTGTTGCTGTACTGGCTGAGCGTCTGGTATAGCGATACTACGGCAGAGGAGTGGTTGTGCAAAAATGCGGGCTTCTGATAAGCGGCCGGGGTAACACTGGCCAGGTTAAGTAAAGCGGCAACTAAATATCCCGAAACGGCCGACATAACAATCCTTGTAATGTTCATGAGTGGCTGGTTAAAGATAAGTTACCGCTTTTTTATGGTAAATGAAACAGGCTCTCTTTACAGCGTAAGTGATTCACAGGGAAGCTGTCGCAACCGATAGCCAGACACAACCCAGTTAAGCCCCACCACATTTTGTGGATTCACCTCGGCTATCAGGCACACCTTTTGTTGTGGGCTTAAATCAAGGGCCAGCTCATTGCTCCAGTCAGCGTGAGCGCGAATTTTGAAGGTTTTAAATCCCGGGTTAACTGACAGTTGGGTATGCTGCTGCGGTGCCAGTGAAATAAAGTACTCATCATCCCAACCAATGTACACATCGGTCAGGCTGCCCTGTAATTCATCTGAACGATAGATAGTTACAGTGGCAGCATCATTGGTTTGGGATATTGCCGGGAGCGAGGATTTTGAAACACAGCCACTTGCCAGTATGGCGGTTAAAGCTATTGCCGCCCCCCGTGTAATTGACAAACTCATTTGTCGATGTCTAATCATCATTATCGCCTCTTTGTCGTTGAGTTGCTGACAATGATGATGGCGACGGGGTCAAGCCTGGGTGAAAGAATCGGCGTTTGGCCGGTTCAGTGAATTAATAATAACCGAAATCCGCCGTTATCAATCTGAATAACCTGTCCGGTGCGGTTTTAACCATTTCACTGGCAAGGCCGAGCGCTGCATAAGCCTGGTCTCGGGGTTCTACAGAAGGCACGGTGGTGTTGACCAGAGCTAAAACAATAATATTTTAAACCCTATCAGGATGAGCACTATACCGCCGATAAGCTCAGCTTTACTCTCCAGCCAGGTACCGGTTTTAGCACCGATATGCACACCCAGAAAACTAAAAATAAAAGTAGTGATACCGATTATCAGGCATGCGAGGAAGGGGTTTAAATCCATTAATGTCAGCGAGAACCCGGCCGCCATGGCATCAATACTGGTGGCAATCGCCAGCACTAGCATGACCCGGGATGTGATTTTGGCGATACCTTCTTCAATTCCTTCAGACATTGCCTCAAAAACCATTTTAGCGCCGATAAAGAGTAATAAGATAAATGCAATCCAGTGTGCAAAGCTGCCAATCAGGCCAAATAGCCCCTGACCGCCCAGGTAACCAATTAATGGCATAATCCCCTGAAAAACGCCGAAATAGATAGCTGCTGATAAAGACAGCGATTTGGCATTAAGAACATGTTTCGAGCCGAGCCCGATGGAAACAGCCAATGCATCCATGCTTAACGCCAGCGCTAAAATAATGACTTCTAACATAATAGACTCCGGAAAAATCAGCCAGGGGCCGGATAAGCAGAGCGAGTGCTCAGCCAAAGCCTCATTTTAAGGAATCTCCCGGCACTATAGCCAGGTTTTTGATGGTTTTAATGGTTGGGTTTGTCGAAAAGAGCCGGGGCTGAGCGGTCAGGTGGATGAAAAACGGTAACGCGTGGCTATCTGGGTGAGGGTTGTCATTAGCTCATCGAGTTCACTTGCCTTGGCGCGAGTAAGTTCACTTTGCTGCAGTAATTCGTTGGATTGCTGGCTAATCCCCTTAACCTGACTCTGAATGGTTTGTGTGGCCACCACCACTTGCCCGGTTGAAGCTGCCAGTTGTTGATTATCATCACTTAGCGATAATACACTTTGCTGGCTTTGTTTAAGGGCGTTTTCCGTATGGTTAGCTTGCTTAAATGCCTCAGTGGTAAGTGTTAGGTTGGCTTCCATTCCCTGCACAGTTGTTGTAATGGAATCCACTATTTGTGCCAGTATGGTGTTGATCTGATGTGTCGATTGTTGAGTGCGCGAGGCCAGGGTACGAACTTCTTCTGCAACTACCGCAAAGCCCCTGCCGTGTTGGCCTGCGCGGGCGGCTTCAATAGCTGCATTGAGCGCAAGGAGATTGGTTTGCTCGGCAATCTCTGCAATGACCTTTACTACCGAACCCACCTGATTCCCGGCGTTTTGTAACGACGAAAGCTGCCGGGCAGATTCATTGATTTCACGCTGCAACGTGGCTATCTGTGCGGCACTGACTGCCACTTCCTGCTTGCCCTGGCTCACCAGAGCCGCAGTAGACGCCGCTGATTCGGACACGCTTTTTGAATCTTCAGAGGCGCTGGCGATTTGCACTCCTACCTCTGCGATAGCATTGTCCAGTTGAACCGCAAGATCGGATAAATGATGGGCTTGTTTATCAGAAGATGCGGCTGATTCAATAAAGGTTATGCTCGCACTGCGCAACTGGCTTGTCATAACGTTCAGAGCCGTGTAATCCTCGGTTAAGGCTTTAATCAGATTTTTCAGGGCATTAACCACCTGTCCGAGCTCATCATTACCGACATTAGGTAACACCACCTCCAGGTTCTTATCGTGACTCAGGCTGGTGAGTGCTGCAGTGATACTCAGTAATGGCGTGACCAGTTTTTGATACAGATAGCGATAAGAGAGCAAGGCCACTACCACAACCAGCATCACTGAGGCGTAATTAATCCAGCGCATCAGGCCCATGGTGACACTGACTTCTTCTGTGGCCTGAAACACCTGCTGCGCTGACTGTTGGCTTATCAGGCTGAGCACTTCTCGGTTAGTGTGCTTGGCATTTTCAATCAACGTCAGAGCGTGCCTTGCCGCATCCCAGTCAGTATCCGCCGCGTTCAGAATAGTCTCCAAACGGTCCATGGCAGTGAATAGTTCATACAATGAGGTTTCCAGAGCTTCTGTGTTAAACAGGTGACGCCCACCTAACTGAGAGAGTTTGTCGTGTAGTTGCGATTTTAGCTGTTCAGAGCGCTCAGCATAAGAATCACTGTCAATAGTGTAACCATAGAGGGCAAAGCTAAGGTTATGCAGTTGAGCCAGCTCATCCTGTGTTTGTTGAAGCAACGTAAAAGCGGGCAGGGTATGCGTTGTAAAGTGCCGGTTTTGTTTACTGATTTGATTGAGACTTAACTGAAATATGATGCCAGTCAGCACCATGGCTATAATAAGAACTAGGTAGCCCACCATCACTTTGCGGCCAATTGATTTCAACATGTCTGCGCTCTCAAAATCAGATATACCGCAACAGACCCGATAAAGAGAGAGTTTATTTCATCTGACTCTTAGTCATTTATTTCTTATTTGTGTCAATTTTTTTTACATTTAGTGTTAAATATAGTGAAAACCTTGTGTAGAGCTATGAAAAATAAGAGAAATAAAAAGTGGCATGGTTTTAGCTCTTCAATCATTAATTGGTTTAGTAGTACAAGGTATAATCAGATGTTTAAATCCCTTTTTAAAGTTTCAGCTTCAGCGTTAATCGGTTTAATGTTTGCCAGTCAGGCAAATGCTACTATTATCGGGTTTGAAGATATCCCTGATGACTTTAGAGCCCAAAACTTTCCTGCATATACCGAAAACGGTTTCATTTTAGATGTTAGCTGTCAGAACTGCGTAAATGTATTTAGCACCAGTGAAGCAATTGCGTTTTCTGGTTACGGTACTCAACCCGCTGCCGCGGCAGGGTGGGGGGCAACCGGTCGTTTCCTCGAAACATGGAATACTTATTCTATTTTTTCTTTAAGTCAGGAAAATGGCGAGGCCTTTAATTTCACCGCGATGAACATTGGCTGGTTTAATAATGCATCAAGCAATGCTAGTTGGAGTGTCCGCGTTTTTGATGATAACGGCATCCAGGTTGGAAGCTCAGACAACTACACGGGAAGCGGTTTATTTAACTTCAATTACGAAGGTATTTACTCTGTTGAATTGCAAAGCAACGGTGGTTTTAGCTCATTTGATAACTTAAACGTTACTGCAGTAGAAGCGTCAGCGCCTGCTACTTTAGGCTTGCTCAGCTTAAGCCTTGTCGGACTGGGGATTGCTGGTCGTCGCAATAAATAATTAATAGTGCATTCTCCGGCAGTAAAAAAGCACCTTCGGGTGCTTTTTTACTTGTTCAAGCAGGGTTAATCAAACATCGCCTGAATATCGCAACTGGGCTTTTTACCCAGATGATCGGCGTTTTTTGCCAGCCATTTTTCAGTCGTTTCCTCACCGGCATCACGTAAACATTCGAGAAACTTTTTGCGATTGTCGTACTTGGTGGCACTGTCGAGGGAAGAAAGCAGTTCACCGTTGGTTAGCAGATGAGTTCGCAACTGCTTTATTTGTCGTTCAACCTTGCCCAATAAAAAACGCTTACCGCTAACCAGGCGTTTAACACTGGCAATGGCATGCATTTCACGCATAAAGTTGCTGTGGAAACCGATTTCGGTAATACGATCACTGATATCATCAGAGCTTTTAGGCACTTCCTCGCGTTCTAGCGGCTGCAACAGCACAATCAGCACATCTTTACCTGCGCATTCGTTCATCAGCGGAAATATCGCCGGGTTACCGGCATAACCACCGTCCCAATAATGCTTGCCGTCTATCTCAATAGCTTTATACACGTTCGGTAAACAAGCCGAAGCCAGCAGATGGTCGGTGGTGAGTTCCGGTGTGTTAAACAGGGCCAGCTTGCCCGTGCTGACTTCCGTGGCGGCAATATACAAGGGCAGGGGATTGGCCTGTTGTAAGGCTTTAAAATCAACCTGCTTATCTACAATGTCTCGTAATGGATTAATGTCCAGCAGATTGATATCGTAAGGAGAAAGAAACTGGAACGCACTCAGCCACCACTTGGTCACCGAATTTTTGAGCTCGCCGGGGAGTTCAAAGCCGACATTTTGCTCAGCTACGGTATACCAGAAATCATCCAGTTGTTGTTTAGCGCCTTCACGACCGTTTTTACGCCAGCCCTCAGCGAACATCACGGCATTCATGGCACCGGCGCTGGCGCCGCTAATACCGGTAATAGTGAGCCAGGATTCTTCGAGCAGGCGGTTAAGTACGCCCCAGGTAAAAGCACCGTGAGCGCCACCGCCCTGTAATGCTAAGGATAATTTTACGGATTTCATTAGTAGCATCCCTGAAAAGTGCTGCGGTGCAGCATGGAAAGCTATTATTACGCACAATTAATCTGAATAGTTTAAAAAATATACAATATAATGTCGCCGGAGTGGATCCGACGGCGTTTATGCAAACAAATTTTGAAAGGGTTGGTGGCAGACGCCTACTGACCGCCGGTAGAACCGGAGGGTGAGGCGGGCACGCTAGCCGAAGGTGAACTCACTACTTTGGTAGCCAGTTCACGAATTTCAGATTCCAGAGAAGCTATTCGGCTAGACAGGGCGTTATTGCGCTGCTCCAGTAAAGCCAGTTTATCGCTCAGGCTTTTAATTTCCTGCTGGCGAGAGCTACTATTAGCATTAACCTGTTCCATCTGAACATTGATGGCGAGCATTTCATCCGAGACGGTTTCCAGGCTGCTGTTAAGCGTTGCTAACTGCGTTTTCTGGCTATCCAGATTTCGTGAAACCTGTGATACAGACTCCTGCAAATCCTTCTTGTCGCCGGCGACTTTATCGGTCAGGTCGGCAATTTCTTTCTGATTACGGCGCCAGGCGGAAGCCCAGAGTTTATCCATTTGTTCCCATAATTCAGCGGTTTTGTTGGTCAGTTCAGTAACTTTTACCTGCAAAGCTACGGTTGACTCGCCAATCTCTTCGCCGGTGGCAGACAGTTTGTTTTCCAACTGCTGGATGCGTTGCTCTGCGTTTTGCAGCGTTGCATTTTGCTTTTGCGTAACTGTAAATAAGTAACCTGCCGCGCCACAACCTACAATGGCTACCAACAGGGCAACTACACCCCAGCCTGAGCCGCCTTTGGCATTGACTGGTTCACTGGTAGCCGCTGTCTGTGAAGTAGTCACCGAGCGGTGAACCGGTGCCGTTTTGGTTTGATATCCGCGACGGTCTTCTTCGTCGAGTCTGATTGTGGGAAAGTCATCGTTGCGCGAGTTATTAGCCATATTCCCTCTTAATGACAACTGTGGCGATATAATTATTCATGAAAACGGGCGCTGGGCCCTTATCCTCTGATGTTATCGCTAATTTCTGTGCAATACCAATGTTAGCCGGCACTTTTTGGCAGTTTACCAGTCGATTGGTGGATAGTTGGGTGTTTTATCCCCAATTTCACCCGCCTGATGCATCCGGATAAGGTCCGACTGCAATGCCATGCGGTATTGCTTTACAGCACGCCACTGCGCGTTGAGGTCTGGCGCTGGCTGGCCGTTATCTTCTTTAGCCAGTAATTTGCCAAGCTGCTGGTAGTGATTATATAAGTGGTTGGCTTGCTGTGTTTCAAAAGCCTCAACTTCGGCCACCATTGGGGCCGGTAGCCACTGGGTTTGCCAGTACTGCTGCTGAGCCAGCAAATAGTCTTGTAGAGTCACGGCAGATTCATTGTGGGCACTTTGCCAGGCAGGTAAGCTTGCGCGATTAATCACCTGCCGGGTTTGCGGATCAATCAACAGCAATGTAGGTGTAGCAAAATAGACCGGGTAGCCAAATTGGCTCAACAATGTTCGTTTGTTTTCTAAATAGCCTACGTCCACAGGTAGCACAGCTATGTTTTCGGTGACAGGTGCCAGTGCCGGATCACTAAAATAACCGGCCAGCGCCCGTGAGTCATGACACCATGCGGCACCCAGCACCAGGGCAACCAGTTGTTGATTCTCGCTGGCCCGGGTGATGGTATGCTCTACCATCGCGGCCTCGTTATCATAGCGCTGATAAAAAACACCGGTGTCGTCGCCGGCCTGCAGAGGCCAGGCAACTACCAGCATTAATACCGCAGTGAATTTACGTAACATAATTAGTCTTCACCACCCAGCCATTCCACCCGATAAAGGTCGCGGCGACGGTCGAGGTAGTTACGTACTGAGCCCTCATTTTGCAGGGTAGTTAATTTATCCAGATCCAAATCAACAATCAGCGTCATTTCGGTGTTAGGCGTGGTTTCCGAGACAATGGCATCGTGCGGGAAAGCAAAATCAGACGGTGAAAATACCGCGGTTTGGCCGTACTGAATATCCACGTTATCTACCTTCGGCAAGTTCCCTACGCTGCCGGCAATGGCTACATAGCACTCGTTCTCAATTGCCCGCGCCTGGGCACAACGACGTACCCGCAGGTAGCCGTTTTTGGTATCGGTCCAGAACGGCACAAACAGTATTTGCATTTCCTGCTCAGAAAGCACCCTGGCAAGCTCCGGGAATTCTACATCGTAACAAATTAAAATCCCGATTTTACCGAAGTCGGTGTCAAAACAGCGCAGGTAGTTACCGCCTTTCATGATCCAGTCTTTTTTCTCGTGCGGTGTGGGATGCAATTTATACTGAGCTTCTATGGTCCCATCACGCTTGCACAAGTAGCTCACATTATACAGCTCTTCGTCTTCAATTACCGGCATGGACCCTGCGATAACATTAATATTGTACGAAACAGCCAGTAGCGAGGTGGCGGTGAGGATTTCGTCGGTATATTCGGCCAGATGCCAGATAGCATCTATAGATGATTCCGATTCCGCCAGGCCCATCAGCGGTGCATTAAAAAATTCCGGGAATAGCGCCACGTCACAGCCGTAATCCGACAACGCGTCGACAAAATACTCTACTTGCTGAATAAGCTCTTCGACGTTTTCGAAGTAGCGCATCTGCCATTGCACACAACCAATCCTGGCTGAACTTTTCTTACCACCTATCAGCTGTGGGTTGCCGGGCTCATAATAAATGTTGTGCCATTGCAACAGCGTTGCATAACCCTTAGACGCTTTGTCTTCAGGCAGGTAAGCCTGCATGATTTGCTTAACCTCAAAGCCATTAGATAGCTGGAAGGTGAGGATAGGGTCGAAAATGTCTTTCGATTTTACCCGCTCGATATATTCGTAGGGCGTCATTTCCGATGCATGCTTGGCATAGTTAGGAATACGCCCGCCGGCCATAATGGATTTTAAGTTGAGGTTACGGCATAACTCTTTACGCGCTTCATATAATCGACGTCCCAGGCGTAAACCCCGATATTCCGGGGAAACAATCACCTCTACGCCGTAGAGTACGTCGCCATTTGGATCGTGAGTGGTGAGGTAGGCATCGCCGGTGATCTCATCATAGGAATGCTTATCACCAAACTGGTCGTAATCCACAATCACGGAAATGGCAAAGGCGACCACCTTGCCTTTATCTTCTATACAAATCTGGCCATCCCGGAAGGTGGTAATTTGTGCCTTATAGTTTTTATAGGGCCAGGCACCTCCTACATTGCGATAAACATCGTCCATGAGCTCCTTCACATCCTGGTAGTCATCCAGGGTCAGGTGTCTCAGGTCGAGATGGTGTTCGGTATCTTCAGTATATAATTCGTCGCTCATGCTACTTTCTCAAAAATGACTTGTCTGTTGGCAACATAGCATGCACCGGTGATGCACTCCAAGTTTTCCAGTTATTACAAACCTATACCTTGCGGCCAGGGCATTTGATCAGTACGAGTGGCGTAATCGATCAGGCTGGAGCAAAAAATACCGGATCGTACAAAAAATAACTTGTCTAATCGCTGTTTTCAGTATATTTATCACGCCTGATTTATTTGGATAACCCTTCTGTTGACAACTTCTTTAGAAAATCATGTTCTTGCCGGGTCTAAGGCCCCTGAGGAATTGTTTGAACGCATTGCTGATGATCTATATCAGCGAGGCTACAGTGTCATACCCGCCGCATTGCCACCGGCATTGACCACCCGGCTGACAGCCTATGCCCAGGAAGCGATTAATTTTGATCCCGCCGGGATTGGCCGGGCAAGGCAGTATCATCAGAATGAATTCGTTCGCACCGATGAGATATGCTGGATCCAGGGTACCGCTGCGGTAACCACTGCGTGGTTAAACTGGATGGATTGTTTAAAAGCGTATCTTAATAAACGACTGTTTCTAGGCTTGTTCTCATACGAGAGTCACTTTGCCCATTACCCGCCGGGCAGCTTTTATAAACGACACATGGATGCGTTTCAGGGCGAATCTAACCGGGTACTGTCGACGGTGTTTTACCTTAATTCAAACTGGTCACAGGAAGATGGCGGTGAGCTGGTAATTTACCCGCCGGCAACGCCGGATGAAGCGGTTTCCGTCACCCCGTTGGCTGGCACTATGGTGATATTTCTCAGTGAGGAGTTTCCGCATGAAGTACTGCCTGCCAGGCGTGATCGGTTCTCAATTGCCGGTTGGTTCAGGGTGAACAATTCTACTGCACAACGGGTCGATCCGCCGCGATAAAGTGTCCAGTTTACTCGGAACTGGCCAAATAGGTGCCTGTTGCCAAATATCAGTATGGCAGTTTTTTGAAATTCGGGATAACATCAGGTAATACATACCCTCTGGTTTAGCGCTTCGTGCAGTGGCAGACGTGGTCAACACCGAGCTGCCGCAAGCCGGGCATTGCACAGACAAGGAAAGCATTTTCGTGTTAAGTGGTTGTGACAATGGATAAAATCCCAATACCGAAAGCAATTGATGAGTTAAAAGTACTGGTTGTAGACAACCAGGCGCTTATTCATGACCTAATAAAGTCGGCCCTGCTGGAACTGGGCGTTAAACAGGTGAGCAGCGCGCAAAACGCTTTTCATGCCGTTCGCCTGTGTCAGAAAGACACCTTCGATGTTGTTCTGCTGGCATTTAACGTCAGCAGCGATAAAGACGGTTTCCACCTGTTTGAAGAGCTCAAACACAACAATTATATCGGCGATAAGTCTACCGTGGTGTTCTTAAGTGCAGAAACCAGTATGGAGCTGGTTAACTGCATTATCGAACTGCAACCGGATGACTTCTGGGTTAAACCGCTGGATGCCAGTCGGGTGCAGCAGCGTTTCAATTATCTGCTTAATATCCGCCGCAAATTACATAAAGTCATGCATTGCATGGATAATGGGGATTATGCGGCGGCCATATACCATGCTGAACGTAGCCTTAAAGATATGGGGGTCGCGGAGTATCACCCGCGCCTGAAAAGGATGATCGGCGAATGCCTGATAAATTTGCGGGAGTTCGCGACGGCTGAGCGCTATTTTTGTCAGCTTAAAGATGAATACGACCATGCCTGGGTACATATCGGCTTAGCCAAAGCACTGTTTAAACAGGATAAGATTGATGAGGCAGAACTGCTGGTCGAAGATTTACTAGAGCGCAATGATACCCGATTCTTAACTTATGATTTACTGGCTCAGTACTACATAAGCAAGGAACAATTTGATGTTGCCTATGAACAGGTTAAAGCGGCCAGCAAGCTGGCCCCTCGCAATATTGAACGAAACAAAAAATTGTGGGACCTGGCCCGGCTTAACCGCGACAAATACGGGCAGCTGTCCGCCGTGCAGAATATGGCAAAATTTGCTAGAAACTCCATTCATGATTCACCGGAGCTTGGCCTTAACGTGGTGCGCACCATGATTGATTTGGCCGCAACTGTATCGGGCTCAGAGTCGGAAAAACTGCTGCGTCAGGTAACCCGCGAGATTGAAGGTTTAACCCGCGGCGACTTTGTGGAGCCTGCTCTGGCTAACAAAATGTTGGTGATAAAGGCGCGTATCGAGTCGCTGAAAAACAATAAACGCGATGCCGAAAAACTGCTGAAAGAAAACCTGCAAGCCGACGCAGCGATGAATCTGGAAGATAACCTGGATTTAATGAAGGCGTACCATGAACTTGGCATGAAAGAAGATTGCCTTGCTATTCTTTACACGCTGCGAGCGCAACTTGCGGGTGATACCCTGGCCAGTCAGGTGGTAGATGAATACCTCAAACGTGAAGAGATTGAACGTCGGGAAATCAAATTTACCACCAAAGAGCTAAAAGAAATGGCGGCGGTAAACTATCGCGAAAATCGCATTATCCCTGCTTACAATAATCTTTGCCAGGCCATGACCTTATCGCCTCACGATAAGTCCATAGCGCTGAGCTTATTAAAAGTGTTGGTACAGATTAATAAGAATGAACCCTTATCAGACAGCCAGTATGAAGTGGCAGTGACTGCTGCAGATTTGCTCGGTAAAGCCAGTTTACCGGCCAATCAACAACAAAAGTGCGATGAGTATCTCAGCGCGCTATCTCTTAATGAAACGGCCGTTCACGCTACGCCCGAATAAACATCACGATAAGCCCGCCAATCTAAGGCGGGTTTGTTTTTTGACTAATTCCTACTCAAAATTATTATTCCGATAGCTTTTCTCGAATCAGACTTTCAACAAATCCAATTATAAATCTTCAGCGTCAATCGCTATTCTAATCCCAAGTCAAACGGAAGCGAGAAAGAAACAATCCGTGACAGCAATCCGTAATGGTTGAATTCTCGTAACCTTAACTGCAGATCAACGGTGTGAATGCGATAACCAGAAGTGTTCACACAGTTAATATTGAAAGCGTTAAATAAACCTAACTTTAGGAGAAAGTAAATGGCTTTAATCAACACTCAAATCAAACCATTCAAAGCGAACGCGTTTAAAGATGGTGAATTAATCGAAGTAAGCAGCGAAGACATCGCCGGCAAGTGGGCAGTATTTGTATTCTACCCGGCTGACTTCACTTTCGTATGTCCAACTGAGTTAGGTGACGTTGCTGACAAATACGAAGAGCTGCAATCTCGTGGCGTAGAAGTATTTTCAGTATCAACTGATACTCACTTCACTCACGCAGCATGGCACGAAGCGTCAGAAACTATCGGTAAAATCAAGTTCGCTATGATCGGCGACCCAACAGGCGAAATTACCCGCAACTTCGATTGCATGCGTGAAAACATGGGTCTGGCTGACCGCGCAACATTCGTAGTTGACCCGGACGGCATCATCCAGGCAATGGAAATCACTGCTGAAGGCATCGGCCGTGATGCAGACGACCTGGTACGTAAAGTGAAGGCGGCTCAATACGTAGCGTCTCACCCAGGCGAAGTTTGCCCGGCGAAATGGAAAGAAGGTGAAGAAACCTTAGCTCCATCATTAGACCTGGTAGGTAAAATCTAATTACCGGTTTAGCCAACGAGTAATGTCGGTGCGGGCCGCGGCCCGCACATTTCCTCAACCACATTATCTAAGGCAGAATTAAATATGATTACGCAAGATATTAAAAAGGCGCTAAAAGGTTACTTCGCGTCGATGCAGAAAAACATCACGTTAGTTCTGCAAACCGGCGAGCACACTAAACGTGACGAGCTGAAGCAGTTTCTGTCTGGTGTGGCAGAAGTGAGCGACAAGATCCAGTTGGAAGAACGAGATACAAACGGCGTACTACGCAGCTCAATCAGTTTTTTACTGGAAGCTGATGGTGAAGATACCGGTATTCGTTTTTCCGGGATCCCAGGCGGACACGAGTTTAACTCGTTCGTACTGGCACTGCTGCATGCGTCAGGCACCGCACTGAAAGTTGATGACAGCGTTGCATCATTAGTGAAAGGTGTAAAAGACGAACTTAAGTTCGAAGTATTTATCAGCCTGAGCTGTCACAACTGCCCGGACGTTGTCCAGGCGTTAAATCAGTTCGCGCTGCTTAACCCGAATATCTCATCAGAAATGATTGATGGCGGCCTTTACCAATCACTGGTAGAAGAGCGTGATATTCAGGGTGTCCCCAGTGTGTATTTAAACGGTGAGCTTTTTGCAAACGGTAAAGTAGACGCCGCCACACTGATTGACAAATTATTGGAATTCGACCCAAGCCTGAAAGAGGCCAATAAAGGTCAGTCGTTACCGCTTCAGGACGTTACCGTAATCGGTGGTGGCCCGGCAGGCGTTAGTGCGGCAATTTACAGCGCCCGTAAAGGCCTTAAAGTGACCGTGGTAGCCGACCGTTTTGGTGGTCAGGTAAAAGACACCATGGGTATCGAAAACCTGATTTCTGTGCCAAAAACCACTGGCCCCGAGCTGGTTGGTAACCTGGCAGAGCACATGAAAGATTACGATATTACTTTAAAAGAGCATGTCCGCGTGGACAACATCGAAAAAGGTAATATTAAAACGTTGACCTTATCATCTGGCGAACAGATTAAAACTAAGTCACTGATTGTGGCCACTGGTGCCCGCTGGAGAGAGCTGGGTGTACCCGGCGAGAAAGAAAACGTAGGTAACGGCGTAGCTTATTGCCCACACTGTGATGGGCCGTTCTTTAAAGGCAAAGACGTGGCAGTGATTGGCGGTGGTAACTCCGGCATCGAAGCGGCACTGGATTTGGCCGGTATCGTTAAATCGGTAACCGTGTTTGAATTTATGCCAACGTTAAAAGCAGACCAGGTACTGATTGATCAGGCTGAAAAGCGCGACAATATTACCATTATCAAAAACGCGGCAACCAAGCAGATTGTGGCGGAAAATGGCAAAGTCAGTGCGATTGAATATCAGGACCGAGCGACCAACGAAGAGCACTCGTTACCACTGGCTGGTGTGTTCGTACAAATTGGTCTGGTTCCTAACAGTCAGTTTATGAAAGGCGTTGTAGATCTCACTCAGTACGGCGAGATTGTGGTCGACAGTAAGTGCAACACCTCTGAGCCAGGCATTTATGCCGCGGGGGATGTAACCACGGTGCCATATAAACAGATTGTTATCTCCATGGGTGAGGGTGCAAAAGCCTCACTGGCGGCCTTCGAATATCTGCTGTCTCACCAGACAGAGGAAGAGCTCGAAGAGCAGGCAGCTGTCGCCTGAAGTTATTGATTTCATCAATGTCGTAAGATAAAAAGCGGACTTGTTAGTCCGCTTTTTGCATGAGTATCATTCCTGCCAGGTACTTGTTCGCAATGCTCAGACTAAGACTTGTCGTTAATGAGGGTCGCCAGCATTTTCTCAATGCGTTTTACGCTTTCGGTGAGTTCAGTAAGCTCTGATTGTTGTGAGGGCTGCGATTTGTCTGTTCGGGTAGAAGTAGGGTAGTTGTCTTTCTGGGTAAGAATCGCTTCGCGAAAACCGGCGGCATCTTCAATGCCAAGCATCGAAACCAGCGCCCCCTGGCCTGATTGTCCTGCTGTCTCAAAGCTCAGGCTATAAAGGCCCATAGCGCGCATTAACGGCCCCTGACTCATGGCAACGTCGGTAATTTTCTCCAGTGGAATCGACTTTTCTACTTTAAATAACACGCCACGTTTAACAACCAGTTTTCGTTCTGTCAGCTCGGCGGACATCGCCTTTAGCATGCGTCCACTGATAAATAACATCAGGGGAACAGAAATGACCAACAGCGGGATACCAATAACGGTGAGCCCGGAGACAATTAAAAGGTTAATCAGCCAATAAGCTTTTACCTTGGGGCTAAAGCTTGCACTGCGTAGTACGGTTTCCGCCATGATGACTCCTTATCTGCGTTGCCTTTTAAATTCATGATAGCGCATTAACCGCTTAAACAAACAGCGTTACAGGCAAAATGGGCGTATGGAATTGTAAGTGTCTGTAACGCTTCGCATGGCGAAAAAGAATATTGTCTTAAAATACCGTTAGCGCATGATGTCATGCACCCAGTCTATCCAGCGGTGTAACCACAGGGGAATATGATGTTTTGGTTGCTGAGTGCTCAGGCGATAGCCGCGCTTGGGAATAGCCTCAATTTTGCCAGGGCGGCGGTTCTGGGAGTGATTTAAGCTCTTTTCGGAGTCGACAGACAAGGTGGTTTATCCGATCTTCACTGACGACCTGATGACCCCAGATTGACAAGCGCATGTCGGTACGGGTAACTATCTCCCCTGCATTTTCCATCAGCAAATCTAACAGGTCACCACATTGTGGCGAGAGTACCCGTTGCCGACCTTGTGAGTCGGTGATGGTTCGTGAAGGTTTATCATAAATCATGGGAGCAACTCTTTACAAAGCTAACCCGTTATCAGCTAGTAAAGATTAGCAGAACATATGACGGCCATGACAAAGAAATGACATTTCTAAGCTAAGCGGATGAAAAAAGGCAGATTAAATCTGTCATCTAAGCGTCATGGTTTTGTCAGCGACGAATGGCTCGATACCGGCCTACACTCCGAGGGGCTGAGCAGTTGTATCGCCAGCGAAATAGCCAATCAAATAAAATCAGGTGAAGGAAAGGTGATGAACATGAATAAAGTTTTACCTGTTAGCCTGACGGTGTTATCGCTATCAGTAGTATGTGGCACCGCCATGGCCGAAGGATATCCCAAAGAGCTTGAGAAAGACCTTATTTCAGTATGCAGAAATGCGGCTGAGGATGATCGTTCCGGGTTGCGGCAGGCCGTAAGAGAACTTACACCCTCAAGCAGAATAAATACGTCGACTTATAAAGTATTAGCTAACGGACTGGTTTGCAACGGTATGCAACTCGCTGCCTTTGCCCGTTACTATGGTGCCAGCGACACCTATACACTGCTGGAAAAGTACACGTACCCGAATGCAATTATCGAAATTAGGGACGTTACCGCCAGCCGCGATGTGCCGGTTGAGATAAACGTAAGTATGACAACCGGTAAGTAGCCGGTCAAAAATGGCAAAAGCGAAGGGATGGCAACGTCTCTTCGTTTTTTTTGCTTTTCAGTCAGACAATGCCAGGTTGCTAACGGAGCAAGCATGCTTATTCACCAATAAAAAACCGGAGCAAAAATACTCCGGCGAACGGTTGGGTGTTACTTTTATTAGAATTAATTAACAGCTTCTGCTTCTTTGATAAACGTAAACAGAGCGTCTTTTAGCTGCACGCGCTCGGCTTTCTTCTCGTTTAAAACATCGTCCGACGTCGGCTCTGCGCCTTCTTCCATTTTGTGAATAAGGCTGTCGAGTTCGTTGTATTGTTCAAATAATCTGGCGAAATGGCGGTCATTCATTTTTAGATGACGAATAGTGTGCTGATGATCAGGGAATTCATGGACGAGATCATGTTTTTCAATAGTCATAGTAACTCTTATCTGGTTGTTAACAGTGGCCTTTCCACTAACTTAAGTCTACTTTGACAGCTTCGATGTTACCTTGATTCAGGTCATGGTTTCGGTGGGGAGCATCAATAAAAGAGGGCGGGAAAACCCGCCCGACTCATTAATGGTTTTGCGGGTCGTTGCGTTTGGCTTTAAACGGCCGCTTTTTACTGCGCGGGTTCGGACTTGCCGCATTTTTAAAACCGGTATGTTTGGTCATTGCGCGTTCTCCACGGCGGGCCTTGCTGGCCTTCTGGCGTTTTTCGCTGGCTGACTCAGGTGGCACCAGATGCTGCGGACCTCGGCCGATAAGATCCTCACGGCCCATTTTGATGAGTGCTTTACGGATTTGCGCAAAGTTTTTCGGATCGTGATAACGCAGCATGGCTTTGTGTAACCGGCGGTGAATTTCACCTTTCGCCGACGGCACGGATTCGCTGTCTTTTTTCACTTTACGCAGTGAGTTAACCTCGGTGTGATACAGCGTAGTGGCCGTTGCCATGGGTGATGGGTAAAAATTTTGTACCTGGTCGAGCTTAAAGCGGTTTTCTTTCAGCCAGATAGCCAGTGCCAGCATGTCTTCATCGGTGGTACCGGGGTGCGAGGCAATAAAATAAGGGATCAGGTACTGTTCTTTACCCGCTTCTTTAGAGTATTTATCAAACAATTCTTTAAAGCGATAATAAGTGCCCATGCCCGGTTTCATCATCTTACTTAACGGGCCATCTTCGGTATGTTCAGGGGCAATTTTAAGGTAGCCACCAACGTGGTGTTTGGCCAGCTCCTTAACGTAATTGGGATCTTCAATGGCTAAGTCGTAACGCACGCCCGAAGCAATCAGAATCTTCTTGATGCCGGGTAAATCGCGGGCGCGACGATACAGATCAATAGTGGGTTTGTGGTCGGTATCCATGTGGGCACAGATAGACGGATACACACACGACGGGCGACGACAGGTTGCTTCGGCTTTAGCACTCTTACAGCGCAGGCGATACATGTTAGCCGTAGGGCCGCCAAGGTCTGATATAACGCCGGTGAAGCCGGGTACCGTATCGCGGATCTGCTCAATTTCACGAATAATCGAATCTTCTGATCTGCTCTGAATTATACGCCCTTCGTGTTCAGTGATGGAACAGAACGTACAACCACCAAAGCAGCCGCGCATAATATTGACCGAAAAACGGATCATATCGTAGGCCGGGATCTTCGCTTCACCGTAAGCCGGGTGGGGTACGCGCTGATAGGGTAAATCGAACACCGCGTCCATTTCTTCGGTTTCCAGCGGCATGGCTGGTGGGTTGATCCAAATGTGCCGATCGCCGTGGCGCTGTAACAGCGCCCGGGCACAACCCGGATTGGTTTCCTGATGCAGAATGCGGTTAGCATGGGCATACAGGGTTTTGTTATCGCGCACTACTTCAAAGGCCGGTAATTTTACATATACCTGTTCCCAGGGTTTACGGCGTTCGGCCGGTTGCACCACAATGGGCTGGGCTTTCGCTTCGGTAACCGGCTGGCTGTCTTTATTTTCGTTGCCTTTATTTTCGTTCTGGCCCTCACAATCCGGCTCCATGATATAGGGGCTGGGAATGGGGTCGATTTTGCCGGGACGGTCAAGTGAAGTAGAGTCAACGCCCTGCCATTCTGGTAAGGGTTGTTTAACAATAATAGCAGTGCCCCGCACATCGGTAATATCACCAATGGCTTCGCCAGCCGCCAGACGGTGAGTCACTTCCACCAGTGGGCGCTCAGCGTTACCGAACATCAGTAAATCGGCTTTGGCATCAAACAGCACTGAGCGACGCACTTTTTCTGACCAGTAGTCATAGTGGGCAATACGGCGCAGACTGGCTTCAATCCCACCAATAATAATCGGTACGTCTTTAAACGCCTCGCGGCAACGCTGGGAATAAACGGTGACTGCCCGGTCGGGGCGCTTGCCGCCTTCGTTGTTGGGCGTATAAGCATCGTCGTGGCGTAGCTTTTTATCCGCGGTGTAGCGGTTAATCATGGAGTCCATGTTGCCGGCGGTTACACCAAAATACAAATTGGGCTTGCCCAGCTTCATAAAGTCGTTTTTATTCTTCCAGTCGGGCTGGGCAATAATACCCACCCGGTAACCGTGTGCTTCCAGCAAGCGGCCGATGATCGCCATACCAAAACTGGGGTGGTCCACATAGGCGTCGCCTGTGACCAGAATAATATCGCAGCTATCCCAGCCCAGTTCGTCCATTTCGGCCCGGGACATGGGTAAAAATGGCGCGCTACCGTAGCAGTGTGCCCAGTATTTAGGATAAGAAAACAGGCCGCGATCGGCTTTAATGGTTGCTTGCATGGAATTCTTCAGAGGGTTGTGAAAACGGCTGAATTATAGCAAACATCCGCAGGCGAAAATAGCTAAGTCAGTATTTACAGCTCTCAACCGTGAAGCAAATTGCACAATAAAAATACAGCTGGTTAACGAATTACCTGTTGTGCCCATTGGATAAGCTGTCCGGCTGACATCGCGCCGGCCTGACGGCTGACTTCTCGGCCTTGTTTAAACACTAACAGACTGGGAATGCTGCGAATGGAAAATTGCTGACTTAACAAGGTGTTAGATTCAGTGTCAACCTTGGCAAAGATGGCTTTACCTTGGAACTGTTCAGCAGCCTGAGTAAATGCAGGGGCCATCATTTTACAGGGGTCACACCAGTCGGCCCAGAAATCCACAATCACCGGGAGGTCGGATTTTTCAATAAAACGCGCAAAATCAGCCTGCTTTAAATCGACAGGATGGGCGGGTAACAGGCCCTGTTTACACTTGCCACACACCGGGTTGTCAGCTAAACGCTCTGCCGGACTGCGATTGAGCCCCTGACAGTGGGGGCAAACGATATGAATAGCGCTCATAATTTCACTCCAATTTGTTATAGATTATATGTTGTGTGCTTTTTCCCTTTCTCAAGGGCTGAATTGTACTTCCCGGTGGCTTATACTCTGCGCCAGATAACTACGGAGAAGCATTCATGCGCTACTGGCTGTTTAAATCAGAACCGGACGTGTTTGGTATCGACCATCTGGCTCAACGACCTGACCAAACCGAGCCCTGGGACGGGGTGCGCAACTATCAGGCGCGAAATTTCCTGCGCGATGAGGTTAGCGTGGGGGATAAGGTGTTTTTTTATCACTCCAGTTGTAAAACGGTGGGTATTGCCGGTATTGCCGAGGTAGTTAAAGCCGGTTATCCCGATGCAACCCAGTTTGATCCCGAGTCGGACTATTACGATCCGAAAGCAACGCCGGAAAAACCGCGCTGGTACAGTGTGGATGTAAAGTACGTGAGCAAGTTTGCCCGCGTGCTACCGCTGAGTGTGATTAAAGACTGCCCGCAAATTACTGAATTGGGACTGGTGAAAAAAGGCCATCGCTTGTCTGTAATGCCGGTAACAGAAAGCGAATGGCACATTTTAAACGAGCTGGCCGGACGTCAGCTTTAATCCGGCAGTTCGTCCCACAGGCGGGCAAGGCCTTGTTGGCCGTATTGCCCCGGCAAGCCCCACAAAAAAGGCTCCGGTTGAATCATGCGGCCCTGGTCGAAAGTAAAGCCATCGGCACGGTCCTGAGCAACCAGTAGCGGCCCGT
>CENT01070389.1_pt1 | contig 20415 bp, 17 predicted proteins | sample 530141 | NCBI WGS metagenome assembly CENT01 (sample SAMEA2591074, study PRJEB7988) | marine metagenome | isolation source: saline water (ENVO:00002010), including | reverse complement strand
CGAGCGTCTGTTTAACGGCCAGACCAACGCCCACCTCGACTATGACCTGGTACCTACCGTGGTCTTCAGCCACCCGCCTATTGGCACCATTGGCATGACTGAAAGCGAGGCAGAAGCTAAGTTTGGTAAAGACAACCTGACCATTTACCGCTCTAACTTTGCGGCCATGTATACCGCTGTCACCCATCATCGCCAACTCACCAGTATGAAACTTATCTGTGCCGGCGAAGATCAAAAAGTAGTAGGTTTGCACGGCATTGGTTACGCCATGGATGAAATCCTGCAAGGCTTTGGCGTGGCAATCAAAATGGGCGCCACCAAAGCTGACTTTGACGCCTGTATTGCTATTCACCCCACCAGCGCCGAAGAATACGTAACGATGTAATGCACAGCACGGGGGAGAGTAAAGCGTCACGTTTACTCACTCAAAAAATAAATAAAGCTGACCTTCAGGTTCTGTTGGTCAGCTTTTTTATTGGTATTTGTTGATTGAGAGCTATCTGAATCAACAATTTACGCTACGCTTGGTAAGCAGTTTACGTATCGGGTAAACAGCACTAACACTGCAGGTAAGTTAAGTAAGTATCCTGCTGCCGATAAATATTAGTCACTTCAGTTCGTCCGTCTGGATAGTTTACCGTGATCACTTCCTCAACGACCCAGTCAGAGTTATCAAATGTCGGCTGCTCGCAGCTTTTAGGTATTAGTTGTGATGTTGCAACCCTTTGAGCTTCCCTGAGACTCCTCTGAAACGATGTACCGTAATTCTCAGCGTGCGTAAACGTTCTGCCATCACTGGTAAATGACGCGTCTTTGTTTTCTACGATTTCAACCACTCCTCCCTTTACAGCGACATCAATCACTAACTCAGACCCATCTGCGTATTTGTTTATCAGTCTAAAAGACGAGCGGCTCTTTAGTGTGGCGAAATCGCTATTTGAAGGACTAATTACTTTGATGACATGGTCAGATTTGTTCTCTATTGACATCAATGCGTGAAAACCCGCTTCAGAAGCAACCGCGTTATCAATAGCGGTATTTAAGGCCCCGGCACAATTGACACCAATACTGGTATAGTCAAGTGCGGTTAGGCAAAGCTCAGCGGCTTCAATTTTGTGATTGGTAAAATCTTGCGGGCAGGCAGTAAAATCGCTGCCAGGGTTTGTGGCACATACCTCTCCTCTTTCAACCCCTAAAGAATTGGCTTGGGTATGCTGCGGATAAGCTGAGAAGAAAAGCGCCATTGCCAAGAGTAAGCTGGCTTTTGTAAAGGTTTGAAAGTCCATTAGTCCCTTAGTCCATTCTTGTACAATACTGGTCGCACTGGCTTCTCACAACACCGTAACAGTTTGAGTGAACTCGTTCAAACAAGCGACATTTGTGACTGACTAAAAGATGCTTCAGTAAACCTGTGTTCAAAAGCCACCCTGAGGCTCTATGAATTAACAGCTCCTTGCTGGTATAAACTGGCAGGCGGATTCATCAACCTCGTACTATAGTTATTCTACAACCCCTTAAATCGTTAAGAGGTTGTCACAGTGGCAACGAGGTAACCGCATAATGCTCGGTGACGAATTACTGTTTATCAACGATGACGAAACCGATCTCGAAGAAGAGCTATTAGCAGCCTGGACGGTGCTGGTGGTTGATGACGAGCCGGAAATCCACGCTGTTACCCGTATGGTGCTGGGTGATTTTGTTTTTGAACAACGGCCACTGAATATCATTACCGCCAGCAGTGCCGCTGAAGCCCGCGATATTTTAGTTGCTGACACCCATAACGCGATTGCGGTAGCAATTATAGACGTAGTAATGGAAACCACTCAGGCCGGTCTTGAGCTGGTGCGCTGGGTGCGCGAAACGCTAAACAATCACGTCATCAGGCTGATCTTGCGTACCGGTCAGCCCGGCGAGGCACCGGAAGAACGGGTGATCCGCGATTACGACATTAACGATTATAAAAACAAAACCGAACTCACCGCGCTGCGCCTGAAAACCAGCATGTATACTGCGCTGCGGGCTTACCGTGACATTCGGCTGATTGAGCGTCACCGACAAGGGCTGGAAAAAATTATCAGCGCCACCACCGAATTTATCGAGTGCGACACCCTCCCGCAATTTGCCTCCGCCATCTTAAATCAAATATCCGTACTGCTGGCTATCGAGACCTCTGATATTATTTGCTGCGCCATTACCCGAGACGTAAAAGCCGGCAACCAGTATAAAATTCTGGCCACAAACTTACAGGGCAAGTCTTTATCAACCATCCCTGCAAATGTGCAAACCCGCATCGAAGAGGCGTTAAAACAACACAGCAATATTCAGGGCAGCGATTACTTTGTGAGTTACTTTACTACCCGCCGGGGCATGGAAAATGTGCTGTACGTAGCGAAAAATGAACCGTTGGAGCCGGTCCAGCATCACTTGCTCTCGTTTTTTGCCAACAACATCGCGGTATCCCACGAAAACCTCAAACTGCGCGAAGTGATCAGAGACTCACAACGTGAACTCTCGTACATTATTGGTGAGGCGGTGGAGCTCCGTTCCAAGGAAACCGGTTCACACGTGCGCCGGGTAGCCCATATCAGTGCACTGTTGGCCAGGCATTACGGCCTAACCGACAGCGAAGCCGAAATGATAAAACTAGCCTCACCGCTGCACGATGTAGGCAAAGTCGCCATCCCGGATTTAATTTTAAACAAGCCAGGGCCACACACTGATGAAGAGCGGCAGATTATGCAAACCCATGCTAAAGCCGGGTTCGACATGCTACGCAAAAGCGACAACCCCATTTTGCAGCTTGGCGCAACCATTGCCCATGAGCATCATGAATGCTGGGATGGCAGCGGTTACCCAAATGGGCTGCGTGAAAATGCCATTTCAGCGGCTGGGTGCATAGTGGCCGTTGCCGATGTGTTTGACGCCCTGGGCAGTAAACGTTGCTACAAAGGCCCCTGGTCTGAAACGCAAATTCGTGAATACTTCACTGCGCAACGGGGTAAACAGTTTGATCCCAGACTGGTTGATTTGTTGCTGGCAAACTTTACCACCTTCACTGCCATACGCGGCCAATTCCCCGACCCGGAATAAGCTCTGCGGTATACCCTGCAAACTTATCCGATGAACTGCAACACCTCACAGTAAACATACTTTATACTGACTGTTAACAATCCAGGGAAGATTGATTTTGCCGCGGGCTCAATCCCGGCCATGACAACAAAAAAGACGTAGAGAACAACAATGAAGCTAACGACAAACCTGCACACCCCTAAACAAAAATTAACCTTATTGAGTGCTTCAGTATTGACCTCACTTTGTCTGCTCAGCGCTCCGCTGGCAGCACAGGAAGGCGATGAAGCAGCGACCGAAGACAAGTGGGAAGTGACTAACCCGCCTTACCCTTTGCACGATGTCACCATCAACACCACCGAAACCACCTGGTCGAGCCTCGACGTAGCACCTGATGGCGAATACTTTCTGTTCGACATGTTAGGCGATATTTATAAAGCCGACCTCGACGGCGGCAACGCTAAGCCGTTAACGCAGGATTTTGCCTGGAATATCCACCCGGCCATCTCGCCCGACGGCAGCAAAATTGCGTTTATCTCAGATCGCGGCGGCGTGTCTAACGTGTGGGTGATGGATGCCAACGGTGAAAACCTGCGCCAGGTCACCAAAGAAAAAAATAACACCATTCACTCGCCTAAATGGAGCCCGGATGGCGAATATATTGTGGTGACCAAAGGCATTACCTCTACCCGCAGTATCCCGGCGGGCGAAATCTGGATTTATCATCATTCCGGCGGTAGCGGTCTGCCGATTAAAGAGCGGGTATCCGGTAAACGTGAGCAAAACAACATTACCGATCCGGTGTTCTCTCACGATGGCAACTATATTTACTATACCCAGAGTACCTCTGGCGGTTACCGCTTCGACTATAATCGCGATCCGCTGGAAGGCATTTTTGCCATTACCCGCTTTGATCGCACTACCGGTGAAGAAGACCGCGTTATCTCCGGTACTGGCGGCGCCGTGGTACCAACCCCTTCACCAGACGGTAAGTACATTGCTTTTCTACGTCGGGTGAAGTACGACACCGCGCTGTTCATTAAAGACCTTGCCACCGGTGAAGAAACGCTGCTCACCCGCGATATGGAGCGCGATATGCAGGAAGGCTTTGGTGTAGAAGGTTACTATGCCTACTTTGACTGGACACCTGACAGCAAAGCGATTGTGTACTGGGCCGGCGGAAAGTTTCATAAGCTCAATGTAAAAGATCAATCGGCAGACACCATCGATATCGCCGTTGAGGCCAAACTGCAATACGCCGATGCATTGCGTTTTGATGTAGACGTGGCACCGGATACCTTTAACGTAAAAATGATCCGCTGGTCGCAAAAATCGCCGGGCGGTAAATCTGTGCTGTTTCAGGCGCTGGGCAAACTGTACGTTAAAGATTTAAAAAGTGGCAAAGCGAAACGCCTCACCCGTCAGGATGAGCATGATGAATACTACCCACGCTATTCTGCCGACGGTAAGCGCATTATCTACACTACCTGGAACGACCAGAAGTTAGGTGATGTTCGCATCGTCTCTGCCCGTGGTGGTAAGGGCAAAGTCATAACCCCTGAGCCGGGGCACTACATAGAGCCGGCGTTTTCACCCGATGGCGAGTTAGTGACCTACCGTAAATTTACCGGCGGCTACCTGCTTGACCCGAAGTATTCGGTAGAGCCAGGCTTATACGTGATGGACCTGGATAAAGGCGAACCGAAAAAGGTCACCAATTCAGGTATGCAGCCCCACTTTGCCGGCGACAATGAGCGCCTGTTCTTTACCGAACGCAGTTACGATTCTCCTTACGGCGCCACCCAACTGGCCAGTGTAAACCTGCATGGCGACGACCATCGGGTGCATTTATACGGCGCCGACAAGGTAGCGGAATACCGCCTGTCGCCGGATCGTAAATGGGTTGCATTTGTTCATCAGTTTAATACCTACGTTACGCCATACGTAGACAACGGTAAGAAAGTGACAATTGGCCCGAATATGTCTTCTCTGCCGGTGACTCAGCTGTCTGATCGCGCCGGAGAGTACCTCACGTGGGCGCCGGATAGCAGCAGTGTAGGCTGGTTCCATGGCCCCTACTATTTTGAGCGTAAGCTGGAAGACGCGTTTGCCTTTACCGGTGGTAAATCGGCCGATGAACTGCCGGATCCGCTCTCTGAAGGCCTCGATTTGAGCTTCACCGCCACCAGCGACAAGCCCAGCGGTTATAAGGCGCTCGTAGGTGGTACCGTGGTCACCATGCGCGATGCCGACAATACCCGGGAAGTTATCGAAGACGGTGTGGTGCTGATCCTGGATAACCGCATTGCCGCGGTAGGTAAGCGCGGCGACGTGGATATCCCCGGCGACGCTATGCTGATTGATGCCTCAGGTAAAACCGTTCTGCCCGGGTTAGTGGATACCCACGCCCACGGCGGACAGGGTCGCAGTGAGATCATTCCGCAGCAAAACTGGATGCAATACTCCAACCTGTCGTTCGGTGTGACCACCATTCACGATCCGTCTAACGATACCACTGAAATCTTTGCCGCGTCAGAGCTGCAACGTGCAGGTGAACGCGTTGCACCGCGCATCTACTCTACCGGGACTATTCTGTACGGTGCAGAGGGTATCGGCTATAAAGCGCAAATAAATAACTATGACGATGCTTACTTCCATGTGCAGCGCCTGAAAGACGCCGGCGCCATTTCGGTGAAAAGCTATAACCAGCCACGTCGTGATCAGCGCCAGCAGGTGTTATGGGCCGCTAATAATCAGCAAATGATGGTGGTGCCGGAAGGCGGTGGTAAGTTCCAGCAAAACCTGACCATGCTGGTTGACGGTCATACCGGCCTTGAGCATTCGCTGCCCATTGCCCGTGGCTATGACGACCTCACCCAGTTATGGAAAGCCACCGACTTTGGTTACACGCCAACTTTTGTGGTGTCTTACGGTGGCCTGATGGGTGAAGAATACTGGTACGATCGCACCGAAGTGTGGAAGAACGAACGCCTGCTACGTTATGTCCCTTCTACCAGACTGGATGGCCGTGCCATTCGCCGCCCTACCGCGCCAGATGATCAGTACAACCACGTAAATGTGGCTGAATACGCAAAAGAGCTGCGCGATAATGGCGTAAGTGTACATATTGGTGCGCATGGTCAGCGTGAAGGATTAGCTGCTCACTGGGAAATGTGGCTGATGAATCAGGGCGGCTTTACGCCGTGGGAAGCTCTGCGCGGTGCTACCATTGATGGCGCAACGCATCTTGGCATGGGCAAGGATCTCGGCAGCATTGAGCCGGGTAAACTGGCCGATCTGATGATCACCGACGGCGACGTGCTTAACGACATCCGTCGCAGTGAATATGTCACCTACACCGTGATTAACGGCCGCGTGTATGACGTTGCCACGATGAACGAAATGGGTAGCAAGCAAAAACGCCAGCCGTTCTTCTTTGAAGGTAACAACAAAGCCTTTATGCCGCAGCAAACGGCGACAGAAGTGGAGGCCAAGGCGCACCAGTATCACTGGAAGCATACCAACCACTAAACGCAAAAGCCGGAACCTATGTTCCGGCTTTTTTATACTGCCTTGATACTTCTATTGCGCGTTAGCTTCCTAAATTCGCTACACGTTGTGCATCAAAAATCTCAATCCAGTATCCGTCGGGGTCTTTGATAAAGGCAATATTATTCATACTGCCATCTTCCAGACGTTTTTGAAATTCAACGCCGAGTTCGTCAAAGCGCTTACACGCCCCTTGCAGATCCGGCACATGAAAACCAATATGGCCAAAGCCGCGGGGATCGCTGTTACCGTTGTGATAGCTCGTGGTGTCGGCGCTGTCGTCCCAATTGTGGGTGAGCTCCAGCATGGCCGGACGGCCAAATGTTTGAGCCGTGCGCTTAGCTTCATCGTCGCTGATGTCAGAAAAATCCTCGCCGGTAGTGAGAAAATATAAACTGAACTTCATTTCCGGGAAGTCGAGCTTGCGCAATAAGGTCATGCCCATTACACGGGTATAAAAATCCAACGAACGGACCGGATCGGCTATCCGTAACATAGTCTGGTTAAATACAAAGCCGTCGGTGGCCGGGTCTTTTTGTTCACACAAGCCTTCGGCTTGTTCAAAGTGGCGAGACATACGTTGCCCTCATCTGATTTTAAATTGATGTATAAAACTGGGGACTAAACACAGTTTCACAATCCCACTGGCCGCGCGATTATGCCACTTCGCAGCTAGTTTGCGCGGTTAGCAGGAAAAGACTCCAGCAGTGTTTCTACCAGCGTGGTTAAGGCCTGTTGCACGGTAATGCTATCGCTGGCCTCTAACTCTGCGCTGCCCGCAGCGCTGTAGATAAACTCACCGTTCTGCACCACCTCAATTTGCAGATTCTGGTATTCGGTAACCTGCTCGCCTACTGGCACACTAAAAATGCTTCCCAGTGAAATACCGCCAGAGCGGCCAAATACACCGGTGCCAAGCCCGATACTGACCGACGAGCCCCCCTCTTCCACCCGGCTGGAAGGGAAAAAGCCGACTTTGATATCAGCATCTTCTTCGCCCGCTGCGGTGAGCCCTTTGCCTTGCAACACGGTAATAATGGTCGACGCCATATGCTGCTCCAGGGTAGGGTTAACTGAGTTGAGCGGTGGCTGAACATAAAAGGTTTTCAGCGCGGCGAAGTTAGTCTCGTCGCGCATTTTAATTTGAGGCTTATTGCTGGCACAGCCGGCTAGCCAGGCGCAAAATAAAAACACCAGCACTACGCGGTAAGGGAAAGACGTGCCAGCCTTATTGTGATTCATCGCGATAACCATTGAGTTGAGTTACCTTTTTTAACGCCGCAAAAGGGGGGCGGATTGTTTTAGCCGGGAAATAAGGCTAACCAGGAGGACAAGCCCCCCTGATCAGAACCCAATATATTACCGGTTACGGCCATACTGCTCATGCGAAGACACCCAGTCGGAACTGGAGATTGCAGAGGCCAGTGAAATTTCACCCGCCAGCGCCACCGCGCCAACGATTTCGGCAAACTTATACACATTACCCCGGCCATAACAGCCCAGTAATTCCAGACACTCACGCTGAGTACCAATACCGGTACCGCCACCATAAGTCGCCACAATGAGCGACGGAATAGTCAGGGAGATATATAAATCGCCTTCCTCGGTCAGCTCAGAATACATGATACCAGCGGAGGACTCCGACACGTTGGCCACGTCCTGCCCGGTAGCAATAAACATCGCGGTAATGCCATTAGGCGAGTGTAAGCCAGTATTATTGACGCCCGACAAGAAGGAGCCGACGCCCGCTACCCGGCCGTGATAATCAATCTGTTTAGGATCCACCCGCATTACCGACAACAAATGCTCGCGCTTAATGGTCGCTTCGGCAATCACCCGTTTACCCCGGGTACGCATGATATTAATTTGCGAGGCTTTTTTATCGGTGGCGAAGTTGGACTCCAGATAAAAGTTTTCGATGCCTTCATAGTGATCGAGGATCCAGCCACAGGCAGCAAATGTAGCGCGCCCCACCATGTTCTGCCCTGCTGCATCGCCGGTACGGTAATTGAAGCGCAAAAAGGCAAACTTGGTAGACAGGAAACTGTCAATATAAGTGAGCTTGGCAATGGATGAGGTGGCTTCTGCTTCCTCGCGGATTTTATCGATATTCTCGTTTACCCAGGCTACGAAATCCCGCGCGCCGCGAGCATCAGAAAACACAAATACCGGCGCGCGCTGCATGGCATCATCCACCACGGTGGATTTGATCCCGCCACTCATATTAAGCAGTTTCATACCGCGATTATAAGAAGCAACCAGGGTACCTTCGGTAGTGGCCATTGGGATCAGAAAATCGCCTTTGGCATGCTCGCCGTCGATAGTGACCGGCCCCGCCACGCCAACTGGCACCTGCGCCACACCAATGAAGTGCTCGATATTGCCGCGCAGGGTATTGGGATCAATGGAGTACTGGCCAACATGGTGAATATTAGCGCCGGAGAAGTTTTCAAAGAACTTCTGGCGTTTTTCGATAATCCCCGGCGAGTAATCATCATGCGGATCGCGGGGAATATGCCCTTCAGCCAGATTCGGCGCCGATACGTTATCTTCAACGCTGAATTTCAGTTTGCCGAAAGGTGAGGCCCGGAACACCAGTTCGATAGTATGTTTTTCCGGACTCACTGGCAGGGTTTTATTTAAGTAAACCGTAATGGCCTGCTTAAGCTCAAAAGGTACTTCACCGCTTTCATTCAGCTCTGTCATCGACATAATTTGCTCAGGGCCAACCTGCAGCGTGACATTTTCAGGCGCAATAACTTCCCCGTTTATGGCAATACTGTCTACCTGTTTGAGCACGGCATCTTTGAGCCGGTTTTTAAGCATAAACTGCAAACCATCTTCAGTTTGCGTCAGGCTCCCATGGGTGTACAACTGACGGAGCAAAATACTGGGTATAAACATAACTACGGCTTCCTTGGCAAAACATACATCAAGTGTAGAGCTTTCTTTGCTAACCACAATATATTAACAATCTGCATTAGGAAAGCCGCCGTCAGCATACCTTTGACCTGCAACAACTGTCAGACCAGTGTTTCAACGGCTTACACAAATGAGACATACACCTGCATTTTGAGACATCAGTCAGCGATCGTCCCCTCAATAAGCGCACCAGGCCTGACCTTCACCGTGAACCAGGGCTCTCAGGCATAAGGTTGAATCATCAACCCACAGCAGGAATGGACGCCATGCAAAGCCAAACATTATTTCGCCACCAGGCCGTCGTTTCACAGCAGCAAAAAATCGATGGAGCAATATTACTCAGGCCAAGACTACCCACTCTTATGATTACCGTGCTGCTGTGTAGCTGGTTAATTGGTGTTTTAAGCTGGCTGTTGGCGGGACGCTACACTTATACCCAAACCGTAACAGGCTGGCTGGAACCCGCCCGCGGTATTACCCCGGTTTACGGACCGGCATCAGGCGCTATTGTTAGCGAAGTGCTGGTTAGCGAAAACACGCAGGTGCAAAAAGGCACTCCACTTATCAGGCTGACCCGGGACGCAATTTTACATAACGGCCAGAGTATCAACGACGCTCTGATTCAGGAGCTCGACACGCAGATTGAGCGTCTGCAAAGCCAGTACAGGCTTACCAAGAAAGGTTTCACAACCCAACAGCAACGCCTGACTAAAACGGCCCAACGACTCACTGAGGATCGCTCACGCCTCGCCGCCATGCGCATGTTGCTGGATGACAAAATGGCCTTACTGGATAAGCAAATTCAGTCGTTCACCGAACTCACCCATCAGGGATTTTCCAGCCGCCAGCAATTACAAACCTTAAAGACGCAGCGAATCGACGAAACCTATCAGCGTCAGAATCTTGAGCGCGAATGGATAGCCACCTTACAAGCCATTGAAGACAACCAGTTTGCCCTTAGCGAAGCGGAACACGCCCATCAGTTACAGCTGCTGAGTATTGAAAACCAAATCAGTGAACTGCAAAAAAGTCTCGATCAGCAGTACAGTCAGCAGGAAGTCATTATTACCGCGTCCACAAACGGCCGGGTAACCAACCTCAATGTAAAGCCAGGCCAGTTCGCCCAGAGCAATGTGCCTCTGCTTTCGCTGATGCCATTTAACGCCGAGGTCTCTGCACAATTGTTAATCCCGGTCGCCGCGGCGGGCCAGATATCCCCAGGCCAATCCATCAGTTTACGCTACGATGCCTTTCCGCATACCCAGTTTGGCACCTATAAAGCCACCATCGATTCGGTATCTGCTCACTTGCTACTGCCACAGGAAGTAGCGCAAAAACCATTGGCAATAAACACCCCGGTGTACCTGGCCAAGGCAACCCTGCAAGCCACCAGCATTGAATATTTTAATCAACGCATTGCCCTGCGAGCCGGCATGACCTTTGCCGCAGAAATAGCCATTCGCGAGCGCAACCTGATGCAATGGTTATTTGAACCACTGTATGAACTGCGTGGAGGTGTGTTGTGAGCACCGCCACACTGTTCAAACTACCCTTGCAGCTCGGCTGGCGCCGTTCGACGCCGCAGATATTGCAAGCCGAAAACGCCGAATGCGGACTGGCCTGTATCGCCATGGTAGCCGGCTATCACGGGCTCAATATAGACCTGGCCAGGCTACGCAGCTTACGCGCCTTCAGCCAGCAGGGTGCTAACCTTAAACAGCTGATTGATTTCGCTCACTCACTCAACCTCAATAGCCGGGCGCTAAAGCTTGAGCCAGAGAATATGAACGAGCTACAGCTCCCCTGCATTTTGCACTGGAACATGCAGCACTTTGTTGTGTTAACCAAAGTTTCAGCGAAGGGTATTGAGATTCAGGACCCGGCATGTGGCAAACGCCGTCTTAGCTGGCAACAGGTTAGTGATGCCTTTACCGGTATTGCACTGGAGCTTCAGCCTGGCAGTGACTTCACGCCTCAAAACCTGCGCCAGCCATTAAAGCTCAGCCAGTTATGGCAGCGTATCGTAGGTATCAAGCGCTCCTTACTGGTGTTGTTTATTTTGTCTTTGCTGCTGCAATGTTTTGCGCTGGCATCGCCCTATTATATGCAACTGGTTATCGACTCAGTGATAGTCAATAACGATGCTTCGCTGCTCAATGTGCTGTTTCTCGGCTTCTTTCTGCTAATTGTTGTGGAAGCGATCACCAATCTTACCCGCCAGACTGCCGGCATTGCTATGTCTGGGCACCTCGCCCAGCAACTCTCGGTAAATGTCTTTACTCATTTGATCCGGCTGCCATTCAGTTACTTTTCCCAGCGCCATATCGGTGACATGGTGGCTCGTTTTGGTAGCTTGCAGGAAGTCAGACGCTTTATCAGTCAGGGTATTGTCGCGCTCATTTTAGACACGCTAATCATGCTGTGCACACTGATTTTAATGGCGTTATACAGCCTGAAACTAATGCTGGTGGTAGTAGGCATTGCGGGGTTATTTCTTGCCCTACGGTTAATTTTGCTAGGCCCGGTGCAGCGCTTACAACAAGAAAGAATTGCCTGTGCCGCGAAGGAAAACAGCCACTTTATAGAAACGCTGAGGGGCATTCAGTCAATCAGAATGCTTAAGCTCGAGTCGTTCCGGTTACATGGCTGGCAGCATTTACTTACCGATACCCTGAACCGTGATATTCGCTTACGCCGCTGGGAAATGGGTTTTAGTATCGTGCATCTGCTCCTGTTTGGAATTGAAAACCTACTGGTCGTCTATCTGGCTGCCACGCTGGTGATGGAGCAGGCTTTTACCGTTGGCATGCTGTACGCATTTACCAGCTACAAGAACCGCTTTAATTCAGCTATCAACGGATTACTCGAACAATTACTTCAGTGGCGTTTATTGCGCGTGCACCTCGACAGGCTGGCGGATATTGTCCAAACGCCCGTAGACTTTGCCTCACTGGCTCCTGTTTCTTGCAGTGCGCCAGCCCATGTACCTGTGGCGCACAAACTAACTATCGAGGATTTAAGCTTTGCCTATCAGGGTCAACCGCCGCTTTTCGAAGGGCTAAACCTTGAAGTGTTACCGGGCCAAATGGTAGTAATCACCGGCGTTAGCGGCAACGGAAAGTCCAGCCTGGCTAAATGCCTTACCGGCTTACTTCCGGCCACTTCAGGTCAGATCCTGATTGACGATAAGCCGCTCAACAGCCGCGATCCAGCCCAGCGGATCAGTGCCGTAATGCAGGATGATGTGTGTCTTTCCGGCACCGTTATCGACAATGTCAGTGGTTTTCAGCAACATATCGACATGCCACGGTTAATAGAGTGCTGCCAACTGGCCAATCTGCACGACACCATCACCAGGCTGCCTATGCAGTATTACACGCTGCTCCAGGAAGGTGGCAGCAATTTTAGTGGCGGCCAGCGCCAGCGTTTATTTCTCGCCCGGGCCTTGTATCAGCGTCCGGCTCTGCTGCTACTCGACGAGGCCAGCAGCCATCTTGATGCCAACAGTGAAAAGCTTATTAATCAACATCTTTCCCGATTACCCATGACCCGGGTGGTTATTGCCCATCGGCGCGAAACCATTCAAATGGCCCATCAGCGGTATCACCTGGCAGGCGGCCAGCTGACGGAAGTAGCCATCAATTATACGCCTGATTTACCAACCCCCACTCAACAAGGAGATCATCATGTTTGATCAAGAGTTATTAAGCCCTGAACATTTGGAACAGTTGTCTAAACGTGAACTTCAGGTGGCGCATAAAATTATCGAAGGCTTACCGAACAAGACCATCGCTTCGCAATTGTTTATCAGTGAGCGAACGGTGAAATTTCACTGCGCTAATATTTACCGCAAGCTGGAAATCCGTAATCGGGCAGCGTTGATGGCCCGCTATTTCAGAACCTTGTACACGCAAATCCCTACGGTGTAAGCGGGAATGTGGCAAGTAAAGCCTGGCCGGTACAGACGTACCGGCCGGTTTGTAAGTTTGGCGTTACAGGATAGTATTGTGGCAGTTAAACACTTTAGACAACTGAAGCCTATGAATATCTAAAACTAAGTCCCGCAAGTTCGACGCAATTGAGTTGGATTCAATTTTCTATTTTGACTTATGTAGGAATTCCGTTTTCAGTACCAAAATAAGTTATTCAGTCTATTGGATAGTTCGGATAAAACCGCCAGATAACTGGATCATAGTATCGTGCCTGCATATAAAGTAATCATCGGATTCACAAGCCATGCTGTTATCTTTCAGAAAGGCTTTGATATTTAGGAGGGGTGCATCCCAGCAGGTTTTAAAAGAGCAGCTTACTTCCTCGTAAGCGATATCCATCGTTGATTCTATGTGGCAATGCTGGATAAATCTAGCTGGGTTAAATTAATTCGTGTTTCATGCCTGTCATCTATACAAGCACCTTTTTCTTATTCGCTATCGGATGAGATTGCCTGAGCAAATATTGCCTCAAGAAGAGACAAGTCTAAATTTACCCCTGCTATATTGGCATCTATCCAGTCTTGCTGGGGTATTCGAGGCCATGACACATCATAACCCAAGGTGAATAGCATTTCCTCGAAGAAGAAGCGCTGAATTCGGCCATTTCCTTCTCTGAATGGGTGGAGTAAGTTTATCTCACAAAATACATCAGCCACTTTTGATATTAAAGCTTCTTCAGTTTCTACATGCGCAAGAGTTGGGATAGTGTTGAATAGCTTATTGGCTTCTGGCTCAATACGTGACCATGTACAGAACCGCGTGCCGCCTTTCGAAATATCAACATCTCTTAACTGACCTGCCCAATCATAGACATCCTGGAATAGGTGATAGTGGAGCTGTTTTAGATGCTCCAGCGTAAAATCAGCTATTGTTAGCTTGGGGGCTTCGTATGTTCTGTAACGCTCAGCGGTGAACTCAGCTTCGGCTTCTGCTAATAACACCGCGTCGCGTATATCAAGGTGATTGATAAGAACGTCAGCATCGGGGTAACAGTATCTATCCTGTGTTACCCCGTACTTATCGAGCATACTTCCGTTTTAAATTGGTAATGCTTTTTCGCTCATTACTTTTTTTGAGCGCAAGCCCTTCATAGCTCAGGCTTACTTCGAAGTTATCCATATTCGGGGTAAACCGACCTTTTTGGCTATTGCCAGTCTTTGCAACGGTGTTTTTCATATACCCTCCAGTGTTGCTACGATTTTACCTCAACATGCAAGAAATAGCCATTATGCCCTACCTGAACAACCTCTTATCGCTTAATGCGGACGGATGTGTCTTGTTGTACACATCGCGAAGCTTAGAGCGAGAAACAAAGGTGTAGATTTGTGTGCTGGCAATGTCAGCATGGACCAGCATTTCTTGCACATGCCGAATGTCAGCGCCGTTATCCAGCATGATAGTGGCTGTTGCATGGCGAAACAGGTGACAAGAGCCCGACCGCTTAAACCCTGCAAACCGAACATACCGCGAGGCCATATCAGATAACGCGCAAGCACGGTATCGCGCTCCCTTATCGTTTAGAAACAGCGCACTGCCCGAGTGTAAGGTTGCCAGTTTGAGGCGAAGTTTGGTCAGATAGAACACTAGCCATTCGACTGCTCTATCACTCACTGGCAAAATGTTCTCCCGATTACCTTTGCCTTTTCTTACCCTAATCAATTGCTGATTAAAATCCACATCCTCAATATCGAGATGCAACAGTTCTATTCTATGAATACCTGTGGCAAACAGCGTTTCAAGTATCACACGGTCTCGCATACCCTTAAAGCCATATAACAAAGGCTGCTCAAGGATTTGCTCGACCTCCTCGGCAGTAAAATTCGCCTTGGGTAATGGTCTGCCAACCGTGGGTAAGTCGATGCTACTAAGCTTGTCAGCAGTTAACAGGCCACGATTGAACATCTTTTTGATAAAGTTTTAACGCACAATATCAAATCGTATTTATTGGCTGCACACAGCGGTTGCACCCATCAAGCGGTTTGCGGTAAACATTGAGATATGCCATGTACTCATCCATCAAAGTGTCATGACAGAGCTGGTTGCAGAGCTAACAACAGTCGTGTCCACAAATGTGATAGACCCGTTGTCATTCAATTGTTTCTCTACCTGCCCAGCAATGCTGTTTGGATCAGATAACCTATCCTGGACTAACGCCGCTGCATTGCTATCGCCCGATACAGGACAGATGCCACTTGTCTGCTTTCCACTAGAATCAGTCATACATTTACCTGTAGGATCAGTCATATCAACCGGATCATTGCCCACATAAGCATAAAGATTCATCTGGTCTTCATAACCCACAGGGTCAGTTTGCAGGAATCGCCCTAGCTTTGGATGATAAATCCGTGCTTTGTAGTACAGTAATCGATTTTATGATCCGCTAATTCTGAGCAGTTCAAAGACGATTATTTATCTGATGTTATAGCAGAAGCCATTTTTAAAAGAGCGTCCCAACTATCAGGTGGATTGCCCGAAGCTAGCAGTTTAGCAAATACTTTATATGCATCGTTTTTGCTTTCATATGCGCGTTTGGTTTTTTCATCGTTAACCCACGCATAAACGATAACTTTAGATGCTTGATGATAGCGAAAAAAGAGTCGATATTGTTGGAAGAATTTTGCTCTGAACCAGTGTTTGTTGTTGTCACCTAATGTTGAACCTTGGCGATATTCAGTCGCTGTAGGATCATTCGGAATGATTTCGAATATTAGCTTCTCTATTGCTGCTAATCGCTTGGTCGCGTTTTTCTTTTTGTAGCCGATAGGGTCTCGTGCTTTAAAAGCGTTAACTTGAGCAGTCAACGATGCTAACTGCTCTATAAACAAAGGATGGGCGTATAGCGTCCAACCATTTTTTACAACAAAACTACTATCCGCCAAAATCAGTCGTCGTCTTCATCTAGTGGCGCGTTCAAATCGATTTCAACCCCCTCTACCAACGATTGAATAGACGCTTGCATAGCAGGACTTAGCGCTTGAATATTCTCTGGGTGTTGTTCAATATCGTTGCCTAAAAAAGCCAAAAATGAATCTAACGCAGGATCATCTTCAGAAGGCTCGGCACGCGATAACGTCACACTACCGTTAGGCTCCACCGTAAACCTGATTTTATCTTTTTTACCCAAATGCAGTGCTTTGCGCACAACGCTAGGCACGGTCGTTTGATATCGCTCCGTCAAAGTTGATTCAGTTTGTAATGGTAATTGCGGCATGTTGCTATCCTCAATTGAGTACACACAGCAATAGTAATGCATTTGCATTACCATTGCTAGTACTGATTAATATAAACACTCATTACTCAAAGCTGAGGGATGACTTTTGTTGTACACCTCACCAAGCTTGATGCGAGACACATGCGTATATAATTGTGTCGTAGAAATGTCAGCATGGCCGAGCATCTCCTGCACATGCCGAAGCTCCACGCCGTGATCCAGCATAATGGTTGCTGTCGCATGCCGAAACAAATGACATGCACCACCGCGCTTCATACCACTGAGCTTAACGTATCGACCGACCATTTCTGAGAGTTTGCCAGGCTTATACGCCTTGCCATTGTTTGCTAAAAACAATGTGCTGCCAGATGCGATATTGCTTTCTGTTAGTCACTTCAAGATGTAACCTAAGTGGGGGGAAATTTCAGAACCTTGTACACGCAAATACCAACGGTGTAAGTGGAATGTGGCAAGTAAAGCCTGGCCGGTACAGACGTACCGGCCGGTTTGTATGGTTGGGCTTAGAGGATAAAGCGGCTTAGGTCTTCGTTATCCACCAGGCTCTCAAGGTGCTCATTGACGTAATCGGCATCAATGATGTAGGTCTCGCCCTGTTTTTCAGACGCGTCGTAAGAAATATCTTCCATCAAACGTTCAAGCACCGTATGCAGGCGACGGGCTCCGATGTTTTCGGTTTTCTCGTTAACCTGCCAGGCCGCTTCGGCAATTCGCTGAATACCACTTTCGGCAAACTCAACGGTTACGCCTTCGGTTTTCATCAGCTCAATGTACTGCTCGGTAAGCGATGCATTCGGCTCGGTAAGAATACGTTTAAAGTCTTCCACTTTTAGCGCTGAAAGCTCAACACGGATAGGCAAACGGCCCTGTAATTCAGGGATCAGATCCGACGGCTTGCTCATCTGGAAGGCACCGGATGCCACAAACAGAATATGGTCGGTTTTGATCATACCGTGCTTGGTTGACACCGTTGAGCCTTCTACCAGTGGCAGCAGGTCACGTTGCACACCTTCGCGGGAAACATCAGCTGAATTAGCGCCTTCACGCTTACAGATCTTATCGATTTCGTCCACAAATACGATGCCGTGTTGCTCCACCGCTTCGAGGGCTTTTTCCTTAAGATCTTCTTTGTTTACCAACCGTGCGGCTTCTTCTTCAATCAGCACTTTCATGGCATCTTTGATGCGCAATTTCTTTTTCTTCTTCTGCGAACCAGAAGATGACAGATTTTCAAACATGCCTTGCAGTTGGTTGGTCATTTCTTCCATGCCCGGCGGGGCCATAATTTCTACACCAATTTGCTGCTGGGCAACGTCGATTTCGATTTCTTTGTCATCCAGACTGCCTTCACGCAGTTTTTTGCGGAAAGACTGGCGGGTACCGCGATCTTCCGAGCGCTCTTTTTCACCCCAGGCATTTTCGGCAGGCGGGATGAGGATATCCAGAATACGCTCTTCGGCAGCTTCCTCAGCGCGATAGCGCACCTTTGCCATTTCCTGCTCTTTGGTCATTTTTACCGCAATGTCTGCCAGGTCGCGAATGATGGTTTCGACTTCCTTACCTACATAACCTACTTCAGTAAATTTTGTTGCCTCTACCTTAATAAACGGCGCATTCGCCAGCTTGGCCAGACGGCGGGCAATTTCGGTTTTACCTACACCCGTTGGACCAATCATTAAAATGTTTTTCGGGGTGACTTCCTGGCGCAGTTCTGGCGCTAACTGCATACGTCGCCAGCGGTTACGCAGCGCAATGGCGACTGCGCGCTTAGCGCTTTGCTGACCGATAATATGGCGGTCCAGTTCGTGGACAATTTCTCTTGGTGTCATTTCAGACATAATTAACCCTTATGTAAAACTGACGGTGGTCAGTAGGGCAGCCGCTTCTTAGCCACTGCCAACACAATTCATTTAGTAATCGAGTACTTCAACCGTTTGATTATGGTTGGTGAACACGCAAATGTCGCCGGCAATAGATAAACTCTGAGTAGCAATTTCGTGTGCCGTTAACTGCGTATTATTTAATAACGCGGTGGCCGCGGCCTGGGCATAGTTACCACCCGAGCCAATAGCGATTAGATCCTGCTCTGGCTGCACCACATCGCCGTTACCGGTAATAATCAATGAAGCGGTTTCATCGGCGACAGCCAGTAAGGCTTCCAGACGCCGTAACATGCGGTCGGTACGCCAGTCTTTGGCCAGCTCTACTGCCGCTTTGGTCAGGTGCCCCTGATGCAGTTCCAGTTTGGCTTCAAAGCGTTCAAACAAGGTAAACGCATCGGCGGTACCACCGGCAAAACCGGCTAATACTTTATTTTGATACAGGCGGCGTACTTTACGGGCATTGCCTTTCATTACGGTATTGCCCAATGACACCTGGCCATCGCCGGCCATGACAACCTGATTATCTCGTCTGACTGATACTATTGTAGTCACGTTTACTCCACTGTAGTGGTTTGGCACAGCTTTCCGCCGGGCGGTCTGTGCGTTGACAATGAGTAGTAGGTGGGGGAGCCTGACGATTTTTCAAGACTTAAAAGGTGAATATACGCTGGCGTTTGCAGCAGTCAATTAAAAAGCCGGCGACTGCCGGCTTCCGATTATTTACAAATTCCAGAACCAGATCTGGCAGGTGGTGATATTTACTTTGCGCAGTGCGTGTTTGGCACGCTCAGCGTCGCGCTTGGCGTCAAAGGGGCCAAGGATCACACGGAACCATTCGCCATTGGCGCCATCGCTATGCCGGATCTGCGCCTCCAGCCCCTGAAACGCAATTTTAGCGCGCATTTCATCGGCCTGAGCCCGGGTTCTGAACGACGCGCACTGCATCAGATAACGCTTATCGGATTTTTCCTGCTCGGCCACTTCGACTTCTACCTCGTACCCCGGCAGGGTTTTAATGTATTCCCATTCTTCCTCCGGCAGTTCCGGCAACTCATCTTCGATAGGCGCAGGCTCTACTGTAAGCGGCTGAGCGGTATCCGGATCGGCATTATCTTTAATTGACCACAAGAACCAGGCAAAGCCCAGTAGCAAAGCCACCACAACGGCCACCGTTACCCAGGGTACAGTTACCTGTGGCTCCTGCTGGTTACGACCTCGTCTGGCGGTAGTTTTGTTTTTTGTTTTCTTGGTATTTTTCTTTTGTGGCGCACGTCCACGAGAAACGTAATCGCGTTGAGACATAATGCTGTGTCGATTTCCCTGTGTGGATGATTATTATTATCTGCAGGCAGTGTACCTGCTCTTTGGCAAAAATGCTGCTTTAAAGTGTGGTTAACGCTGAAAGTTTACCAGTAACCACACTTAACTCAGATCGACCGGATCAATATCCAGGCTCCAGCGTACCTTGCCAGCCAGAGGTAACGCTTCTACCTCTGGCAGGTGGTGTTTTAGCCAGCTATGTAGCGCGGCGCGCTGCTGACTCTGTAATACCAGCATGTAGCGAAAACGCCCCTGGCGTTTCTCTATCAAACAGGGCAACGGCCCGATAAACTGCCCTTTGGCGACATTCACACTGGCCCGGTAGCAATCGCGTATCTGCTGTAACAGGTTGGCGGCGAGTCCGGCTTCGCGAGCTTCGGCGCGGAAAATGGCCTGACTGCTATACGGCGGCAGAGCCCCCAGCTTACGCTCCTGCAATGCCTGACGGGCA
>CENT01061132.1_pt1 | contig 20636 bp, 4 predicted proteins | sample 530141 | NCBI WGS metagenome assembly CENT01 (sample SAMEA2591074, study PRJEB7988) | marine metagenome | isolation source: saline water (ENVO:00002010), including | reverse complement strand
GGACTCCTGGTAAGTTTATCGATAACGTCGGTAAACCTTCTGAAATTGTCCAAAAAATTCAAGATTCCTTCTTCTATCAAAACTTCTCTTACGTTGTCAAGTCTGAGATCCCCATCACAAAATGGAAGACTCAAATCCTTGAAAACAACCACCCTGCTGGATTCCAACTGTTTGGACAATTGCAACTGGTTGGTGGTAAGGATGTTTCGGGTAGAAAGGTCGGTACTGAGTTTACGAAGGAAGTTAACATCAATAACTACTCCAACGTTAACCAGATCACATCTTTCGGTGCAGCACAACCAATTTACACCGATTACAACAATACTGAAGTCCTCTTCCGTAAAAAGCGTCTGACTTCCTCTGAGGAGATCTTGACCTCTATCGTGAAGAAACTTGATGATATTTCACCTCAGTTTAACGGTATTGACAAGCAGTTCTCACTTACTGTAGAAGGTGAGCAGATTATTGTAGCGGAGAATCAGTTGTTGATTACTATCAACGGTGTGATTCAGGCGCCTGGCGTTTCCTATACTATTGTTGGTGGACAGATTGTATTTGGCGAGGCACCAAAGCCAGCGTCCAGAGTTAACTATAGATCTATAACAGTTACTCCTACACCAATTTACAGGATTCAATTATATTCTGGTCAAGCAGGTCCAGCAAACTTTGGTATCTTCCCAACATTGGGTCAGCAAGTCCAAGGTGCAGATAGTGATGTTATTGCCACTGTTATAGATTCTGGCACAACTACTATTGATGTTATCAACTTGGTTGGTGGATCATTCAACCTGAATGAAGAGATTACTCGTGGCGAGCTCTTCTCTGGACTTATCCAAAGTGTTACTCTTATTAATAGCGATACTATCTTCCAATTTGGTGAGTCTATCACTAACCTTGAAGGCGACACTGCTATTATTGAAGAAACCAATATTGATGCTCAGGGTGGTGTTACTGATTCACTGGTTGTAAGTAAGACTTCAGGTACTGCACAGTATGAGACTGGCATATTTGATCTGAGGTTGAATGAGTTTGTTTATTCAGCATCCTCTAAGATTGCTGGCCAGATCACAAATATATCTCCTTATATTGACCCCGCCACCTCCGATGCTGTTGATGAGTTGATTATCAACCCAGGATCAACATTCTATGGTCTGGTGTTTGAGCGTTTGGTTAGTATTACTAATCCTAACGTTATCGTCGATAACATTTCACAATCTTCTATTACACCTACTGAGATTTACAACTCTGCCAATAGAATTAATGCAGACTTCCTAGACTTTGAAGAAGTTAGAAACACTGAAGTTGAATATACTCAACTGTCGGGTGGCACATTCTCTGAAGGTGATACTATAATCAACAACAGAGCAATCTATGGTAATCCAGTCTCTGTTTTCCATGGTGTTGCTACCAACAGATTCAAAGATGCTTCGGCAATGATCCTTGGTAACAAAGATCAAATCGTTGATTTTGCTGAAGCAGAAATTGCTGTCAAGCACCCAAGATTCTACTTCCCTGGTGATATTATTACCAATGCATGGAGTAGATATTCTGATGCATATCGTTTGATTCAAAAGAATAAGTCATACATTGCTAATAAGGCATACGATGAGATGATGACGCAATATACGTCACTCACCGTGCCTGATCCTAATAAGTGTATTCGTGACCTTGAGTTGTATATCGATGCTATCTCTATTGATATTTTCCGTGGTGGTAACGTCTATACTCGTAAACTCTGCCAGAAGTACTTTGATGTAAGTGGCAACTTTGTGTATGTCAATAATGAGTCTGCTGAGACTCGTTATGGATTTGAAAAAGCAAAAGATATGATGAAGTTGGCAATCGTCAACAATCTGACTGCTAGTTTCACTGTGCCAGGTGGTCAACCTAATGCAGGTATTACCTATGTCCCTTGGAGTGAAGTAGACCATGGTGGTTATGATGGTAACGGTATTACTGCTGATCCATCACCTAACGATCCATACGGCACTAACGGTGCTAACCAGTCCAACAATGGCACTGACAACTGCACAGATGTCCAAGCAGCAATCACCACTCTTTATGATGTGGTTGATGAGACTCTACTGAATGGCACGCTGGTTGACCTTCCTGATGAGTCACTTGGCACCTATTCTCCTGGTCAAATCAAGTGTCGTCGTGATATCGGTCTGATGATCGATGCTTTGGCAGAAGACGTTTCTCAGGGTGGCAACTACAACATCATCGAATTCACTAAGAAGTATTTTGATGCTGCTGGAGCACCTATTGCTAACGGTCTAATCGGTGAGTATGCAGAATCTCTGACTGCTATCGATAAGGCAATGCACTTGTCCTTCCAGGCAATCAACAACCTCCTCTATTATCAAGTCAATTCCAGGACTTCTGTCACTGGTTTCATGCTGAAAGATCCTACAACATATCAAGGATCCTATAGTGGTGGTGAAGATGATCTGCAAGAATTTGACGTGTCTGATGCAGTCTACACACCTTCGACTGGTCAAATGGTCCTTACCATTGGCACCCACACACTGACAACTTCTGATACTGTTACTGTCCGTCCACACTCTTTGGTGTTTACTTGTGATGCTGATAACGATGCATCCTTCCACGCCTATCCTCGTGCTGGAGATCCTGCATTCAACACTCCTCTTGCTATTAGTGCTGAGACTGCTACTACAATCACAGTCAACGTCGGTGCATCTCCTCTAGTCCAATACACACCAACTGCTGCTACCTACGATCCAGCAACGGGTGATATGGTATTGACTATTGGATCTCACAGTCTTGAAATCAATGACTATGTAAATATTGCTAACGATTCGTTGGTATTCACATGTGATATGGATGCTAATGGATCTACTCACACATATCCTAGATCTACTGACCCTGCTTCTGGTCGTCGTCTGTTTATCCATGGCGCTGATGCAACCACCATTACGGTTAACGTTGCAGCATCTCCTGCAGATCAGCAGTATGCTCACACCTTTGTTTCTGCTTCTGCCAACTCAGTTAGTAGCGGTGGTGGATATACTCATGCATTCGTCAAGGCACTTGATAACGCAGTCTTTACTGGTGGTGGCACAACTGCCAAGTATTTCGACCCCAATTACTACTCAGGCCGAAATGAAACAATCCAGAATTGTGCTAACGTCCAGGCATATATCGCTACGCTCGTAGACATCTCTACGACTGCGATTGCAGCACAAAATCTTGATAATATTAACGCTCTCGCAAGCATCACTGATGGCACCTTCGTTGCTGGTGAAAATATCCGCACCACGAAGATTGCATATAAGGATCGCGTGGGTGGTCTGTTTATTGTTAATGACAACATCACTGGTGTTACTAGCGGTGCAACATTTGAGGCAATCGGATCTAACACAGGTCTGAAGTGGATCTTTGCTGACGCTGTTACTGGATCATTCCAAGATGGTGAGTATGTTACCAACTCCACTACTGCTAACCAAAATGGTGTTACTCTAAGTGTTATTGAGAAATATAAGAAACTTAGCGGTAGTAAGTCTGTTAAATTCCCTGCTACTGGATATCTGGTTACCAAAGATAGTTACGACTTCTCCTTCGGTAACACTGCAGACTTCACTGTCCAAGGTTGGGTTAGAGCAGACAACCTGAGCACGACTCAGCATCTGTTTGACTTCCGTCGTCTATCTGCATCTTCTGGTCTGAGAATTACTCTCCAGACTTCTGGTGCAATCACAGTTTATAACGGCACATCTCAATTGCTGACGGGTGGCACGCTGCTTGCTAACAACTGGCATCATATTGCAGTTGTTAGGACTACTAGCGTCTTGCAACTCTATGTTGATGGTGTGCAGGTTGGTGGCAACTATGCCGATACCAACGATTATGGTTATGCTGCAATCTACATCGGCGCTGACTTTAACGGTGCTAATCAGTTTACTGGTTATATGGACAACGTGGTTGTCAAGAATGGTCAGTCTGACTTTAATACTGGATTCGTACCTCCCACTCAGATTGATTACGCTAACCAGTATGTCAAGTTTGGTCTTGATGGTGAGCAACCATTTGTCATCAACAATCAGGAAACATATGCTACCTACACAGGTCAGCGTATCTCCTCTGCTGCTGTTAAGGAAATCAACTACGATCAAAACTTCGCAATTATTGAAAACGTTGATCTTGGTAGATCTTCTCACAGAAACTGTGCTGATATTATCGACCTCAATGCTGCATGGATTGCTGAAGAGGCAGTCGGTAGAATGCAGGCAGCATTCCCTGATTTTACGATCCCAGGCAACAACATGGCCGAAGGTAGTTATGGTGGCACCAACGTGTGTATCAGGGATACCAAAGACTACATCATCGGCGCTCTGGTCAAGGACTTGAGAGACGGTGGTAACTACAACTCACTTTACACTGCTCGTACTTACCTTGAGGCATCAGGCAAACTGAAGCACGTTGGTGGTGAGATTCTGCAAACTTTATATGCATGGGATCAGGCATTCGTCCTTTGTAAGTATGTAATTACTACAACTGACACAGATCTGACTGGTACCTATACACAGAGACTGAGAATTCCTAACAACTTCTCTTCCCCTGCATCCCAATCCATCCAGGATGAGTTTGATCAACTGGGTCGTGAAGTGCTAGAAGTCTTGGCACCTAATCCTGATATCTTCAGAGATACTGGTGTCTTAATCTGGAAAAACCGCGATTACATTGCAGAAGAAGTTGCTGGATACATTCTTAATAAGTATGAAATTGACCTTAATGGCACTCTTACACAATTCTTGGAGATGCCTGGTTATGGTCAACCATATTGTGAGAGAGATGTTAAGCAATTCATTCTCCCTGCTGTAATTGCGGATCTTTGCACAGGCGGCACATATCAAGTTGAAGCAGTTATTGATCAGTATCTGGATTCTCAAGACAACGTGCTCCATGTTGAGCATGAGTTGAATCCAATGCTTGATGCATTTGAGCACGCTAAGTATCTTACCCAGAAAGCAGGTAACAACTTGCTCCTTTCTCCTGGAGAAGTTTCTGGAGATCTTGGCATACCAGCATGGACACAAGACGACTACCACACACCTCTGTTTACTGCTCGCGGTGCATTTAGAGATGATACCATCACTATTGATGATGAAGGATATCCTCAAGATAATGTTTCTAACTGGAATCGTTATAAAGATGCTACCAATACACTCAAGGATAACATTGATCTGATTGCACATGAGGCAGTCGAGACAATGAATGATATGTCTAAATTTGCTGCATTCCAGATCAAGGGTGGTGCTGTTAACTGTATGGATGATGTTAAGGATATCCTTAATGCCATGGTCCATGACCTCAACTACAACTGTAATGAGAAGACATGGGATGCTACAAGTCTCTATGTTGAAACTGAGAATAACTCACTGAAGCATATTGAAGACGACTGGGAAGCAACTATCACAGTCATGAAACTTGTCAGGGACATTGCAACTCTTACCATAAGAAATGGTTTTGGTAGAGATTATATTGCTGGAAACGATCCTAATAACATTGATGCTTCCACATTCGAGGCAAACCCCAGAGAGCAAATCTTTGCTGATTGTGGTGATGTTATTGACGCAAATATTCGTTGGATTGCTGAGCAAGCAGTTAAAGCAGGGACCACACAGTATCCTGCATTAAGCATCAACGGTGGAGCTAGTGCAATGTGGTGGAAGGAATTTACTCCTACTACTGCAACTTATGCTGCTGCCGCTGGTGTATTAACTCTCACAATTCCTAATCATGGACTTAATGTTGGTGAGCATATCAGTATTGCAGCAAACGGTATAACCTTCACTTGCAGTCAAGATAGTAATGCATCTCTCCATCCATATCCACGCAATACTGACCCTGTTTATGAAAAACGTATTGTAATTACAGATGCTACTGTAGATACAATCTCAGTCGATGTTGGCAAATCTCCTGCTGGTCAGCAGTATACACACACATTTGTATCTGCAGTTACTGGTGCTATTCGTTATGGATGGAGTGATGGTGGTGAGCATTTCACCCCAACGGCTGCTGCATATACAGCATCTTCGGGTGATATGGTCCTTACTATCCCCAACCATTCCTTCAACGTTGGTAATAGAATGTCTATTGCTACCGATAGTTTGGTCTTCACTTGCTCTCAGGATGCTAACGGTAGTGAGCATTCTTACCCACGCAAGGGTGATCCAGCATACGGGACAACAGTTGCAGTTACTGCAATTGGCACGACTACTCAAGATGTAACCTCTGCTGCATATGACGCAGTTTCAGGTTTGATGACAATTAACACTAATGGTGCTCATGGATTATCAACTGGTAACAGAATTAAAATTGCAACTGATGGAATCACATTCACTTGCACAATGGATGGTAATGCTAGCAATCATTCCTATCCTCGCTCCACTGACCCTGCTGCTGATAAGTGGTTAATTGTTAGTGTTGTAGATTCTGATACATTCACCTGCTATGTGGGTGTTGCTGCAAATGCAAATCAGTATACACATGCATTCGTGAGTGCCACTGCTGGTGCAGTTATTAAGCAAGATAGTCAGGTTACAGTTAACGTTGGCGCTTCTCCTGCTGGTCAACAATATACTCACACATTTGTAAGATCTACACCAGATTCACTTACTTCCGCTGGAAGTATTGATTGTGTCCATGATGTAACTGATATCCTCAGAGCACTGGTATTCAACCTCAAGTATGATGGTGACAACTGGATCAACTGGGTATCTGAATTCTATACGACATATTCTGGATCTCTCGCACACGTTACATCCTTGGCAACAGAGGTAAATTGGATTCTGAATGAAGCCAAGAGATTAGTAAAACGTGCAATGCGTGGTCAGATTATCAGTAATGTTGCAAATTACGGTGGATCTCTTGAAGCGGATGGTGGGCAGTCATTCTCCGAGGCGGTCCCCAAACCTATTACGGTCCTTCGTAATTCATTGGTTGATGAAGGTATCACTCTTGGTGGAAGTTATAATAACACCACCACTCGCACATTTACTAACGGCACAACCAATATTAACAGCTCTAGCAACTCAACAACTGGTATTTCCAATGATGAAGATCTGGTTTGTAGTTGTGTAACAGTACTTCCTGCTGGCACACCTACCGATGGCGTCCTCTGGGAGCTTGGTGGCTCTGGTGCTGGTGCATACCTTGGTATCAGAGATAGTGGCACATACTTCCGTCTCCGTGCTGGTAATGGTGCTAACTCCTATGCAGGTGGTGCATCTACTTCCTCAGACAACGGTCTCGCACTGCTCGATGTCCAAGTCTCTACGCTTTCAGATTACTTCGATGGTGGTCAGCATGAGATTACTTGGGAAATTAGGATTGGTGGCACAGTTGCTGCTGGATCTGGTCGTGTCAAACTTTGGATTGACGGCGACCTTATTGGTGAATCTTCAACTCCTGGATTAAACGTTGGTCTTTATGAAGCAAGTGGATTGCTGGCAGGTACCAATGATGGTGGTTTTGCTGCTACAGCAGGTGCTGTGCCATCGGGCGAAACTACAACAGCATGGGCATATACAACAGGTGATATGTCATACTACAGATCACGTCTAGTTGATCCTGACTATACAGGTAATGAGTCTGATAACGTTGCAACTGAAATTGATACTCTAATGGCACTGGTCACAGATGCAATTAGTAATCCTGCTGACGTTTCAAACCGCGTTAGCATCCTACCTAAGATCTGGCCTATTAAATATACGCCTGAGATTGCAGTCAGAGACACTGGTATTACATATGATTCTTCTGCTGCTGAGTGGAATCAAACTTGTGCTGAAGTTGCTTCTGCTATTGACACTCTTATTGACATCTATATCGATACGATTGAAAACGCAGCAAACAACAACACGAATCAGTTGGATTCTATCGTTAGGACAACTAGACTTAACGCTTACACAAATAGCAACTATCAGGCAGGTACTTGTGAAGGACCACAGTCTGCGATTGACACCTTATTTGATATCATGAGAAATACTCTTGGCGGTGGATTCAACACTGACAAGACCATTGCTAACATGTTGTTGTTTAATAAGGATGCTATCGCACAGAGAGCATTTGATGAGACTGTAAATTACTACAGCACCACTAACATGACAGTGGATTTCTGTGCTGATGTCGTCAAGGCAATCAGATATGACATGATCACTGGCGGTAACGCAGGTGCATTTAGACTGGTCCAAAACTGGTTTGATGGTGAAGGCAACTTCATTGCATTCCAAGATATCTCTCGCACACATCTGATCTATGCAACTACTCGCGTAAGAGAGTATGTCAAGTCTGTATTGTATCAATTAATTACAGATCCAGGTTGGGCAACCTATAGCACCTATCAGTTAGGACTTGGTGGTCGCCTGGATTACAACCGCGAGGCATCTGAATTTATCATTGACTCCTCACTCAACTGTGTTGAGTATTCACTGGAGACATCCAAATTCCCAACTGAAGGTAGTGTTACCTGGGTGCCTAGCAGCGACGCTGTTAACATCAGCACCAAGTATGAGTTGGGATATGACTACAACACTGACCCCGCTCTGGTTACTCTGACTCCTATCGTCCCCGTTGGTTTCGACCGCGCCGAGTATAGAGTTAGAATTTATCGCGCCAACTCCTTCCGTCGTGGTGATATCCTTCAGTATATCCCAGCATCCGAGACTTCAGTCAAGGAATTTACTGGTCAATCTTACTGGTATGTGATGACTGCCACTGCACAGTGGTTTGAGGTTGGTGCCCATTACCTGCACGATGGTAGATTCAGAAAACTTGAAGTTGATACCACTAATAGTGGTCAGCAGATCTTCTCTGTTGTCAGACGTACTGGTATTAATAGATCTGCTTCTATCTTCCCAGCAGATCCTTCACAGACTCCTATACAGGGTGGATTTAACCCCGCAGATGTTATCTACGGCACCACTTCTGAGTCTTCCTCTGAAATTGGTAGCGTCTCGCTCAACCAAGCAGAGATTAATAGACTTTATACTCGTTATAATCTGAATAATGTGAGTCAGAATCTGGGTGTTTATGAAAACTTCCAGAATGGTGAGAATGTCACAGTCCAATCAAATCCTGCTGTTTCTGGTAAGATTATCCAGTCTGATAAGACAGATTCAAGTGGTCTAAACTTCGTCAATCTGACTACTGTCGCGGGCGTAATTAACGTAGGCGATATACTGGTTGGTGCTGATAGTGGCACAACTGCTGAGGTTGTCTCTTTCGATTCTCGCATGTTGATTAACATCGAGAGAGGAGCATTCGCACAAGGCGATTGGTTGTTTGACAAGAATACTGCTACTGAGGCATACGCTAACGCATACCTCAATAAGTCGGGATCTCTCACAGGTAATGAAGGTGGTCGTATTACGATTGACGTTGAAACCATCGGAGATGCATGGGATACTGGCGATATTATCTACGGTAGTGTTACTGATTACATCCTTGAAGTTAAGGGTCTCTCTGGCACACAGATTCAACTTAACCAGTATATCCACGGCACCAACATTTATCAGTTGGAGCTTGGAACTGCAATCATTGACACAGGTGTCGCGGATACATTCCGAGTGGGTGATGAGGTTGTCCTTCTGCAAGGCACCACATTGAAAGATCCTGGTTTCCGTGCAACGGTAACCCAATACATCAATGGCATCAACGCAGATCCTACCGATCCAATCTATGGCATCCATCGCTTGTTTATCGGTAACTTGATTCCCGTGGGCACTGGCGAAGAAATCACTGCTCTTACTACTGGTGGTAATAACATCGGTAAACTTGATATTGGTAGTAACTTCCCAAGCATATATGCTGATGTTACTCAGGTCACAGACACCCCATATAACTCTTACGGGCGCGTGGCTTCTATCGAGCAGCAAGGTATCACAGCAACCATTTGGTTGGAAGATGTTAAAGGCGACTTCCTTGACAACATGACCGTCATTTCTGACTACGGTTGGGGTGGAGCAGTTTCCTCTGCACGCACGCTTGAGGGTCGCGTTGATCGTTACTTCCGTGGTTTCGATGGCGCTCAGACACAATTTGATCTCACGATCAGCAATGGTGAAGCATACTTCCCAGATCCCGCTGGACACCTGCTAATCTTCGTCAACGGCATCCTGCAACCTCCTGGCGGTAACAGCTCCTATGTCGCATTCTCTGACAAGATTAACTTCTCTGAGGCACCCGACATTGGATCTGAATTCGTTGGTTACTATGTTGGTAAACTCCGTCAGATGGATGATATCAGCTTCGAGTTTGACTCCTTGCGCTCGTCCTTCAACCTCAGACGTGAAGGTCTCTTCTACTCACTGACTCTGACTGAGGGTGTCTCTTCTAACGTGATTCGCCCAGAAAACAACATCATTATTTCACTCAACGGTATCATTCAGGAACCTGGCGTCGCATACGATCTTGTCGGATCTAGAGTCATCTTTGCTGAAGTGCCTCGGGCAGGATCAACTTTTGTTGGATTCTCCTACATTGGATCTGACACGGACGTGATCGCTGCAACCGTTGTGCCTCCTGTGGAAGCAGGTGACAAACTTGAGATTGACGGTGAAGAATTCGCTCGTGACGTTGCTCTGATCGAATCTTCCAACTCATTGATCACCTTTGAATACACGGGATCTGTTAAGGGACGTAACGCTGCAGCATTGGCAACTATCCGCTCTGGTCAGTTGAATACTGCAATTCTCACCAACTCTGGTGATGGTTACACCTCACGCCCTAACGTGGACGTAATTTCATCCTCTGGTTTCGACGGTCGTATCAAGGCACTCGTGGGTATCACACGCATTGACGTGAAGACCCCTGGTGTTTCTTATCAACAACCAATAGTCCAGATTGATAACATTGTCCCAGACGACTTTGTTAATCCTTCAGGCACGCCTGTCAACGGCGGTAGAGACATCTACAACGCTGATGAGGCAATTGATGGCGACACTACTACGATTACACCTGGAGCAATTGCAATCTCTCAGGATCCTGTAAACGTAACGGTTAACCAAGGTCAGACTGCATCCTTCACGGTTGCTGCTACTGTCACAAACAGTCAGCAACTCAACTACCAGTGGCAGAAGAAGGAATACGGCACTCAGACTTGGACTAACATCATTGGTGCTAACCAGTCAACATACAATACCAACGATGCCGCTCAGGCAGATGATGGTGATGAATACCGAGTTGCAATCACTGCTGCGGGTGCTACACCTGTTTACTCACTGTCTGCTATCCTCACGGTCCAGACTGGTGCTACTGTGATTAGTAACTTCACTCCAAATCAAATCTTCGACGACATCTAAATAAAAGTAAAACCATGGGGGCAACTGCAAGTTATAACGATGCCACTGACATTCTTACAGTAGCGGCGGATGGTCTTCCCGCTCCTGTAGGGTTTGGCACGTTTCCTAATGCCAACAACCCAAACACAGTAACGGAGCAAGATTTCGATCATGCTTTTACTTACCGTGGCGGGACCTTTGGTATTAGTCGCACATTCGATACTAACGTTTGGAATCAAGACGGATTCCTTAGGTCTATAGTCATATCTGGTAATGATAACTCGTTGTTTAACAACGAGATTCAAGTGGGTGACAGACTTATGTTTACGTTTAGTGATGGAATTAAAAGAGTATTCCTTTATAAAGGCACTACTTTTACATCTATTGCAAACGAGTGTTGGTTAGCAACATCAGATAGACTTGATCTTATTATGAGAGATCAAGAGTCTCTCACCTCTGGCACATATGAGTATTATGATCAACGGAATGGAAGAAGTGCAACTCCTTTGGGGACTATTGGCATTGCCGCTAACGGCGTTGCTTTGTTTAACCCTTCTGCGGGTAATGGTGGTAACCCGCCAGTAGGATTTAGTTGGAATGCACACTATCCACAATCTCCTGTAGATTTTGGTGATGATGAATGTGGTGGTCATCCTGAGCAAAGTGGTCAGTATCATTACCATGACACACACTTCCTTGATTGTTGGCGAGAAGGGTCAGCAATGGCAGGATACAACGATTACTATGGCACTACACAATATAATGGTGACAACCTGAGACATCCTGACGGTCACTCTAAGATTGTTGGATATGCGTTTGATGGATTCCCCATCTACGGACCTTATGCTTATGGATCTCCTTGGGATAATTTGAGCACCCCTAGAGTTATGCAGTCTTCCTACTCAACTTTATCAGTTGAAGCAGCAGGTAGACCTGACTATGGTAACACCATCCAAAACCCCCCTGCAGGCGCTCTGGTGGAGGACTGGGAGTATGTTGAGGCAACGGGTGACCTAGACATCCATAATGGCAGATTTTGCATTACTCCAGAATTTCAGAATGGGACCTATGCATATTTCTTATCTGTAGACCCAGATGATATTAATGTCGCTGAGTTTCCATATATGATTGGGACCTCGACTAGAGAGACTATCAATACTGGATTTACATTACAAGCACCTGCTGCTCCACCCAGTGGTGGTGGTGACGGTGGACCACCAGTCCTCCCAACTTTATCGTTTACGGCACAACCACAAAACGCATCAGCAAACCCTGGAGAAACAGCAACGTTTACTGTGCAGGCAGAGATCGGTCCAGAAGACGGACCTATTGGATATCAATGGTATCGCTCAACAGATGGCGGATTTGCATTCGCTGCAATTACAGGAGCAACCACAAATTCCTATACTCTCAGCACCCTTACATACATGACGGGATACAAATTCCGTTGTCGTATTATCGGTCCTCTTGGAGTATCACAACAAGCAGAAAACTCACCACTTGATTCTAATGCAGCAACATTAACTGTTACTGGATCTGGTGGTGGTAGCGGATCTACCGCTAATAGATTCGATAGCACGTCGAGTACTCTTGACTCTACGGCACAAACCTTCGATGGCACCTAAATAACACTGTAGAAATCTACCCACCATGGCAAAACAGAATCTTAGTATTGGATCGTCAGCAAATGACGGAACAGGTGATAGTCTCAGAGATGGTGCTATCAAACTGAATAGCGTAATTGACGAACTATATACCGCTCTTGGTAATGACACCAACCTGTTGGTGAATGTTGGCACGCCATCCTCTGGACAGGTGATGAAATGGGATGGATCCCAATTTACTGAGGGACATGTTGATCAACTGAGTGCAGACCTTAACGTTAAGACATATAAGATCGTTTCAGATACGAATGAAGATGTTAATATCATGCCTGCAGGCACAGGTGATATTAAATTCTGGAAAGGTGGTGCTGGAAGCGCATTAGCATATGTTGACGGTGATGATGGATACTTTAAGTGGTCTGCCCCTTATGCAACCCTATCCGATCTACCTGATGTGGCAACACACCATGGTATGTTTGCTCATGTCCATGCTGAAGGGCATGGTTACATGGCACATGGATCTTGGATCCAATTGCTGGATGCTGGATCTAGCATTGGTGAGTTAACCGATGTTGACATGACAGTCGGTGGTGGTCCCTCTGATGGTCAAGTCCTCAAGTGGTCTGCTGCCAATAGCTATTGGTATCCAGACAACGATGCTACTGCATCTGGTGGTGGCAGCGAAACTCAGAATCTATTTGAAGGTTTTGTAGCTGATACAGGATCTACCACAGCGAGTGCTGCTACTGACGTGCTTACTGTGGCTGGCGGCACAAATATCTCCACATCTATTGCTGGAGATACGTTAACCATCAACATGACGGGGACGTTAGGCGATGCGGATCAAAATCTTTTCTCTGTCATTGGATCTGACGCTGGATCTAAAACAGCTAATTCTGCTACTACTACTGTTAATTTTGTTGGTGGCACTGGGATCTCCACTGCTGTGGGTGGTGATAATCTAACAATCACTAATGATTCCCCTAACGTTGATCAAAGTATTTTTGAAACAGTAACTGGCGATTCTGGATCCACTACTGCTAGCTCCACTACTGGATCATTGGCAGTAACTGGTGGTAACGGTATAACAACAGCTGTCACTGCTAACACTGTTAGTATTGTTGCTGATCTGTTTCTTGCTAGTGGCGTTACTCTGTCAGAGAATCAGAGTTTCATTACTAATGCAAGTGGTGAAGTTGAAGCGGTTTCAACTGCTGCTGTTGGTTTCGAGATTTCTGGAAGCTCAGGTGCTGGATATAACTTCGGCAACAACGGATGGACTGGAAGTGGAAACCCAACCATCTATGTCTATCGTGGTTTCACATACAGATTTAACAACACTACTGGTAGTGGTCACCCATTTGCTCTGAGACAGACGGATGGTGGTGCTGCTGTAACTGCTGGTGTGAGTGGATCCCAAACTGGGGTCCAATATTGGACAGTGCCTATGACGCTTGCAGCAGGCACAACATATGTCTATCAATGCACCATTCACTCTGGAATGGTCGGTAATCTCGTGGTTGTCTAATGACAAGAACAGTCTCTGGATCTGGTGCTTCAATTTTTCCCGTATTTAATAGTATATTCGGGGTAAGAGAAGTTTATGTTACTACAGGAGGTAGTGGGTATGATCCTGCTGACCCCCCTAGACTTCGTATTGAAAATTGTGGCACACCCATTAGAGATGCTGTACTTAGACCAGTCATTGGTGGTATTAATGGTGAAATCACTGCTGTAGAAGTATTGGATCCAGGTGAAGGGTATGATCCCATGCGTCTGGAAATTGTAGATGAAAATGCAACTGTCCCTGCTGATGGTAAGATCTTCCTGAAGGATGACGGTGGTATTGACTTCATCCAGATGACTCAGTTTGGTGATGAATACTTTTCTGCTGAAGCAGAAGTTAGAGGCGGTGGTGGATCTGGATCTGAGTTGGTGCCTATTACAGGTCTGGTTACAGGTCTTTCTATTGAAGAGTTTGGTAGAAACTATACCGAAGAAGATGTCAACATTATCATTTCAGGTGGTGGTGGGCAAGGTGCAACTGGTGTTGCTGGCGTAAACCCATTTGGTAAAGTTACTGCGATTACCCTCACCAATCCTGGTGAATTCTTTGAAGATCCCCCTTTGATTCAAATCATTGGTGGTGGTGGATCTGGTGCTAGTGCTTCGGCATATATTGATCTTGGTGCTATTACTACTATTGACCTCCTAACAGGTGGCGATGGTTATGTAAATCCTCCTCAGGTTATATTCACAAGAGATACAAACCTAATTAAGACTGCAAGAAATAGACAGTCTCTAAACTCTGTTATTTACAATTTGTCAGGTATTCTGACTGACGTGACCACTGGTGCTGAAACCATTCACGTTCAGTCAACTGCGCCTTATCCTGGATCTGGTAAATTCCTTCTTGGTAGAGAAATTGTCAGATATACAGGTAAAACTGCCACAACATTTGATGGATGTGACAGGGGCACAAACTTTAGATTTGACCAGAAGGTTATTCTTGACACTCTCCAAAATGATCCCGTTACTGGAGATACACTTTATAATTTCCAAGTTACTGATAAAGTTAGACGTGTTGTTGAGAATGCAACTAATAGAGTCGCTATTGTCTATGACTGGGATGAGACTGAGAGAGCATTATATCTGACATTCCAAGTTGATGAGTTAGCATTTATTGATGCTGGCAGATCAAACGAGAAGTCTAAAATTATTGCATTCTTTGCAGGCACTTCTGGATCAAGCGGCACGGGTGTTGCACCACATACACTGGTTGAATTGGAAGGTAATGACATTGTTGCATTCACTACACCTTTGTCAGTTATTCAAAACAGAAAATTTGAAGATGATGACGAAGAGTTTGTTGATGCTGATGGTGTCCAACAGTTTGGAGATGGTATTCCTGACCTTCTCAACACAGGAACGGATTATGAAAACCAAGTTAATTTAGATGGAGGCATTGCCTCGTCTAAATATGGTATTGAGGAAGAATTAGGTGGCACAAATACAACACTCTTCCAAATTGGTGATCAAATCTATGATGGCAGTCCTACCCAACTGGTTGCCACTGTCCAATCTGCAGGTGCTTTAGGAGATGGTGATGCACATATCTCCACTGCAATCATTACAATTGAATACATTACTGCTACTTTGTTTAACGTCCCCACTACAGGTGGCGAAGAGATTGTAGCTGGACAGACATCTGGTATTGCAGCAACTACAACAGCAAGAAGACTTGGACCTAAGACAGGTCAATACTATTTGGATGTTAAATCAATTCAAAGTAATGATCCAACTTACAAGTTTGCTGCTGGTGAAACATTGCAAGGAAACACCTCTGGTGCTCAAGCAAAAATCATCGCAGTCGAGTATAACAACTTCCTCAGAAATGAGGGTGAGTATTAACCCCATAAATAAAACTATAGGATAATTGGTAACAAATGGCGCTATTAACCGACCAATTTAGAATTTTTACTGCCAGTCGGCTCATCAAGTCTCTGCAAGGTCCCGATCCTGCTCAGACTGATAACGATGCTGGAAGTAGTCGTGATCGTATGTACGTTTTCATCGGTCGTCCCCAACCTTGGGATAACGAGAATGCAGCGCCTGATCCTGTAGACTCTTTCCAAGAGTTTAGCGATGACTTCGCTGACATGATATCAATGAAACGGGTGCTGGCGAATGATACTATTCAAGTTATTCGTAGGACTGACTGGATTCCTCCTGAGCAGACCACTGGTGGCTTGGGTTATGTTTACGATATGTATCGTCATGACTACAGTGCAACTAAAACCGCATCTTCTGGTGCTACCAAACTTTATGATGCAGACTTTTACGTTGTTAACTCATCGTATCAAGTCTATAAGTGCATCTATAACGGAACATCCCCTAGTGATCCTAACGGTAAGCCTTCTACTGTTGAGCCTACGGGTACTTCAACTTCTATTATTACCACTGCTGACGGTTATCGTTGGAAGTATATGTATACGATCCCTGTGGGTCTTGTACTGAAATTCTTCTCCAACGAATACATGCCTGTGCTGAGTGATACCGCTGTGGTGTCCGATGCAATCGGTGGTGAGATTGATACAGTTATTATTTCTTCTTCTGGTGCAGGGTATAACAATGGAACCTACGAGAATGTGCCTATCAAAGGAGATGGTGTTGGCGGTCGTGTTTCTTTGGTTGTCGATGGGGGGCGTATTGTTAATGCTACTGTCACATCGGGTGGATCAGGATACACCTTCGGAAAAGTCATCATCGATGAAGTCAACGGTATCGGTGCAGGTGCAGGATCAGGCGGCACCGTTGAAGTGATCATTCCCCCAACTGTCGGTCATGGTGCTGAGCCAGCGACAGAAATGGGTGGATACCGAGTCATGCTCAACACGAAGTTTACCTACGATGAAGGTAGCGGTGACTTCCCAACTGATAACGATTACCGTCGTATTGGTTTGGTGATCAATCCTAACAAATACGGTACAACAGAATTGGCAGCAGATCTTACTCTGTCTGCTACAAAGTCAGTGATCTTTGCTCCTACCTTTACAGGTAACTTTAGCACTGATGAAATTATCACACAGTCTCGCACAATCGGTGGTCAGCAAGTGACTGCTCGTGGTCGTGTGATCTCATGGAATAACACAACTAAAGTGCTTAAGTATTACCAGAATAGAATTGATGGTGTCTTCCCTGAATTCACTGGTAGTTTGATTGAATTTGAGGGTGGTAACCCAGTCGTGGGTGCAACATCTGGTGCATCTGCCGACCCCGATATTAACTTCCCAATTGTATCAGGAGCCTCCACTCGTGTTATTAATAACACCGAGTATGATTTGGGTATGTCTTTTACCAACGGTTATGCACAACCTGAGGTTGAGCCAAATTCGGGTCGGGTTATTTACATAGATAATAGAGGCGCTATCACTCGTGCTGGTGACCAAATCGAAGACATTAAGATCGTAGTAGAGTTCTAAACGATGCCCCAGAATACCAATCTAAATATTGCTCCTTATTTCGACGACTTCGATAAGGATAAGAATTTCTACAGAGTGTTGTTTCGCCCTGGATATCCTATCCAAGCGCGTGAATTAACGACTCTGCAATCTATTCTCCAGAATCAGATTGAATCCATCGGTCAGCACTTCTTCAAAGAAGGTGCGATGGTTATTCCTGGTCAGGTCGGTTATGACTTGAATGTGCAGGCAATCATTCTACAACAATCATTCCTAGGTGTCGATGTCGAAACCTACAGGACTCAGTTACACGGTCAGATTATTGAGGGCATCACGACTGGCGTGAAAGCAAAGGTCTTGTATTCAATTTCTGCTGCAGAATCTGAGCGTGGTTACGCCACTCTATACGTTAAGTATATCGAGTCTGGTGATACAGTTTCTGACACTAGCATTAAAGGATTCCAGCCTAACGAGCAGTTGCTTGCCCAAAACGAAATTACTTTTGGCACAACACTGATTGAAATTGGATCACCATTTGGACAGTTGCTACCCGTTGACTCTACTGCGGTTGCATCTGCTGCATACATTAACAATGGTGTGTACTTTATTAGAGGTCACTTTGTTGATGTTGCAACTGCAAATCTGATCCTTGAGCAATATAGCAATAACCCTTCTTACAGGGTTGGTCTGGAAGTTAGTGAATCTATTGTTACTCCAGAAGACGATCCGTCATTGAATGACAACGCTGCAGGCACTTCAAACTACTCAGCACCTGGCGGTCATAGATTTAAGATTAAGACCACACTTGTTAAGAAAGCAATCAATGATTCAACTGATAAAAACTTCGTTGAATTACTACGAATTAACAACAGTAAAGTTGAGCAGTTTGTTGATCATACTGCATACTCAGAGCTTGAGAAGTCGATGGCACGTCGGACATATGAAGAGTCTGGCGACTATGTTATCGACACTTTCAGTATCAAGGCAAGAGAATGTCTTGATGATGGTTTTAACAACGGGGTATATACTCCTGCTCAAACGACTCAGCAAAACAATACTCCTACAGATGATCTCCTAAGTTATGAGATCTCTCCTGGTAGAGCGTACGTTAAAGGGTACAGGACTGAATTCCTTACACCTCAGTATATTGACTCTGCCAAACCTAGAGATTTTACCTGTGTAGAAAATGGAATTATCCACTTTAGACTTGGTAACTTTGTTAAGGTCTACGATCAGTATGGTTGGGCTGACCTAACTGGTGAAGGTGTATCTGATGCATATCAAGTTATTGAATTATATGATGACTGGAGTCTGGGTGTTTCCAACTCAGTTGTCGGTAATCAAATCGGTAGAGCTCGTATTGTCCAGATTCAAGTTGATCAGGCAAACCAGTATGACATGTGGTTCTTTGATCCACAGATGTTTACTGCTATAAACTTTGCAGCTGGTAACAACTCTGTTACTATTGGTGATGTGCTTAGAGGTCGCACCTCTGGTGCTCGTGGTTTCGTTGCTGATGCTGGCAGTGGCACTCACTGTAAGCTCGAGCAGGTCTCTGGTGTCTTCATGAATAATGAAGTTATTGAAAGAGATGGTCGTGTGATCGGCACATTGGAAGCAGCACATACTTATAACCTGTCTGATGTCCGTCGTTCTCTTGGCAGAAATGATAGCAACGTTGTAACATTTGCAGCAAACTGGTTGCTGAATGATAACGCTTCTATTGAGTCTTCTACTGTTACAGTTAGTGGCACTGGTGCTCTTTCTACAGGTTTTAGGACCAAGTTTGCAGAAGATCTCCGTCCTGGTGATGTTGTTACTACGACTGCATCTGGTCTAAATGGTGCCAATACTTTAAGAGTTAAGAGAGTTGACCCTACTCTGATTGCTACCAACACTGGTAACATCGCTACAGGTGGAGCAGCAATCTTTGATTACCTCAACCAAACTGCTGTTATGGATGCCTCCCTCAAGAAGGGTAGTGGTAATGCTGATGGTGAGTATTCTGAGATGGTGAGGATGCGTCCTTTCATCTTCCAAAAAGATTATCAGAATGGTGAGTTGTCTATTGACACACCTCGCACATCGATGAAGTCAATCTCTGACGAATCATTCTTTGTCTATAGGACATTCGCTAATAAGACCGTTGTGTCTGGTGGTGTTACTGTGTCTCTGCCTGAATCAGAGCAGTTTGCATCACTTGATGATGAAAACTATGTGCTGACGATTGTTGCTGAGTCTGGATCTTCATATAGTGTTGGTGACAACCTTGACATTGACAACCTCAATGACCTTGGCACACTAACAGTTACCTTCGGTGCTGATGCACAGTCTATTACCATCTCTGGTTTGACTAACGTCAACACTGTTAAATTGACTGCTCTTATCTCTAAGAATATCGTCACCAGAAAGATTAAGACTGCCGCTAAGATGCGTGCAATGAAGGTGACTCGCACAAGAGTTAACAATGACCAGACTAAGTATGGTTTGGCATATGGTAACCTGTATGGCACCCGTATTGAAGATGAAGAAATTTCATTCGCATTGAATGATGTCTATAAGATTCATGCTGTATATGAGTCTGAAAATGATAGTGATGCAGAATCACCTTACATGGTGTTGTCAGAATCTACGTTCTTTGATAACGGCACAGTTGTTGTTGGTAAAACCTCTGGTGCTCGTGGTCGAGTCATTCAGTTTGTTAACGCAACATTGAGACTGTATTTTGTTGCCCTTAACGAGATTCCATTCATCGCTGGTGAAACCATTGA
>CENT01097736.1_pt1 | contig 20688 bp, 18 predicted proteins | sample 530141 | NCBI WGS metagenome assembly CENT01 (sample SAMEA2591074, study PRJEB7988) | marine metagenome | isolation source: saline water (ENVO:00002010), including | reverse complement strand
AATTAATTATGTTTGGTATAAGTGCATTTTCAGAAGCCCCATTTTCAGCATTAGCTGCAGGTGACTCTGCGAGTGTAAATGTAAATATCACAGGACAAGCTGGTACTGGAGCTGTAGGTACTCTTACTTTCATAGGTAAGGCAAACATAACACCTGCCTCTCAAGTAGGAACTTCAGCTTTAGGCACTATTACAATAGATGCTGAAGCTAACTTAACTTTATCAGGTTTAGCCAGTACAAGTGCACTAGGCACAACTTCACAAGTAGGTGAAGCAAATCAAACTTTGACTGGGCAAACTGGTACTTCTGGCTCACCGACAGCAGGAGTAAACGCTCAGGCGATAGCTTCTCTTCCTGGAGTATCAGGTAGTGTTGGTTCTGTAAGCGTAAGCACAAACGCAGATGCTAATGTTAGCGTCACAGGTCAAACTAGTACATCAACAGTTGGCTCACTTTCTTTTATAGGTAAGGCAAATATAACTCCTTCTAGCCAAGTAGGCACAGGTGCAGTAGGCTCAATAACTCCAGACGCAGAAGCTAATGTAAGTGTAAGTGGTCAAACCAGTACATCAGCTTTAGGCACACCTTCAATAACAGCTAAAGCTAATGTTTCTGTAGCAGGACAAACTTTACAGGCTACTTTAAATAATCCTAGCACAACAACACAGAATAAAGTTAGTATTTCTGGTGTATCTAGCACAGCATCACTAGGCTCTTTATCGTCTATAGCTAAAGCGAATGTGATTCCTATAGGACAAGTAGGAACAACAGGTGAACCAAAAATACTAATTTGGGGTATGGTGGATGATAGTCAAACACCTAATTATAATGGTGTAAATGATAGTCAGACACCTAATTATAGTGATGTGGGCGATAGTCAAACACCTAACTACAGTAATGTGAATGATAGTCAAACACCTAGCTATAGTAATGTAGATGATAGTCAAACACCTAATTGGGAAGAAGTAGCTTAATTCCGTTAATTAAATTATAATTTTACAATGGCAAGTACATACGTTAATAATCTTAGATTGAATGAGATGGGTACTGGAGACCAATCTGGTACATGGGGAACAGTCACAAATACTAATTTAGAGCTGATAGGAGAAGCATTAGGTTATGGCACAGAAGCCATAGTCACTAACGCAGATACTCATTTATCAACAGTAGCAGACGGCTCAACAGATGCAGCAAGAGCTATGTATGTTAAGTACACTGGTACTTTAGATTCTACCTGTACGGTCACCATAGCTCCAAACACTATGAAAAGAGTACAGATTATTGAAAATGCTACTTCTGGCTCTCAATCAATTATAGTTAAACAAGGTTCAGGAGCAACGATTACTGTGCCTAATGGTACCACTAAAATTTGTGTTTTAGATGGTGCTGGTTCTGGCGCAGCAGTAATAGACGCTTTAGAAAATTTAAGCATAACTGGTGATTTAACTATCGGTGGTGATGATTTAAAAATGGCTACTAATACAAGTGGTCATATATTAGTGGGTGATGGTACAAGTTATAATCCTGTAGCTGTAAGTGGAGATGTGACTATAGCAAGTAGTGGGGCAATCACCATAGCGAATGATGCTGTAGAGCAGGCTATGATTGCAGATGATGCTGTAGGTGCAGATCAATTAGCTAGTGATGCAGTTGTAAACGCAAGTATAGCGTCTGGTGCAGCGATAGCTTTTAGTAAAATGGCTGACTTAACTGCATCTAGAGCTTTAGTTTCTGACTCTAACGGTGATGTATCGGCGAGTGCTGTCACTTCTACAGAGTTAGGTTATTTAGATGGTGTGACTTCTGCTATACAAACTCAATTAACTAACGCTTATTCTTCTACAGATACAAACCTAACCTTACAAAATGTTAATGAAGTAAGAAGAGGAGCGAGTGCAACAGGAATTAAAAATGAAACCGACCACATAGAGTTTTATGTAAGCTCAACTGAAAGAGCAACTTTAGACAGTTCAGGTAATTTTACAGCTGACGGTAATTTAGGGGCTTATTCTGATGTAGCTTTAAAACAAGACATATATCAAATAGAAAACGCTTTAGAAAAAGTAAATAATTTAAGAGGTGTACATTTTACTCGTAAAGCTAACAACTCAAAAGAAATAGGAGTAGTAGCTAACGAAGTAGAAAAAGTAGTACCAGAATTAGTAGACGAGCATTTAGACAAAGAATTAGGCTCAATTAAAATTATGAAATACGCTAATACAGTTGGGTTACTTATAGAGGCAGTAAAAGATTTAAGCAAACAAGTAGAAGAACTTAAAAAGTGAGTAATATACCAACTAGCGGAGCAATAACCTTAAATCAAATTCATGTAGAAGCTGGCGGCTCATCAGAAACAGCTTGTACTATAAACGACTCAGATATTAGGGCTTTAATAAGCAAGGCATCAGAAGCACAAGCAGATTTTGCTGATTATTATGGTGCAAGAGCAGAACAAACATCAACAGGAACAGTAGCACAAACCTTTACTATTGGTGCAGGTTATCAACAGTATATTAGCTGGGGTTTTAGACAAACAGCATACAATTATGGGACTGCTTTTGGTAGCACTACTGCAACTAGCATAACAGGAATTTCTGGTAAAACTTTACTAGGAATTGAAAATATGGGATTTTTGGGTGCACAAGCATTAACATTAATTGTTGATGATAAAATGAGTAATGCTAATTGGAGCACTATAACAGTCACAAATTGTTCTGGAAATTTATGGAACAGTTCAACTCAAACTTTTGGTAGAACAAGTGCAGATGTTTTTTATCAACAACAAAACGCAAATGCTCCTTCTGGTTGGAACACAGTTTGGTCATGGAATGCTCCTGCTGCTGGCACTGGCTATCAAACTTTAGGAATTAGAAACACAGCTTATAGTGGAATAGGTTCAAGTCACACAATAACTTTTGCATGAGGTAAATATGGAATTTATATTTTGGACAGTTTTAATTTTAATCTTAGGAAAATTTTTACTTAAAGCTATAGCTCCCTACACAAACAGAGCACTAGACAATAAACTAAAAGAATACTGGAAAAATCTAAAAGATTATTTTTAAAATGGCAAAAAGAGCAACAGTCACTGAGTTAGATAAAAGGTTAAGTGCTCATGAAGCAGCATGTGACCAGCGATGGAAAGAAAACTATCGCAGACTTGACTCTATTGAAAGTGGTGTTTCTTCCATTAATAGAACTATTAGGAATGGCTTAATATTTATTGTGACTATTTCTTTAACTATTATTGGATTTTTAGTAAAATTTGCGTTGTTTTAGGGGAACGAAAATGGAGTTCTCCTCAGAGACTAGATTATCAGAGCATTTTAGGTTAAGAGAACTTGAAAAATCTCAAGTTGCTCTACGTAATGATATTGATAATACAGTTCAAGACGAAACTATATTTAATAACTTAAAATCTCTTTGTGAGGAAATACTTGAACCCATACGAAATAATTTCGGCAAACCTTTTAGTCCTAATTCTGGCTATCGCTGTTTGGAGCTCAATAGAAAACTTGGCTCTCGTGACACTAGTCAACACACTCTAGGTCAAGCCGTAGATATAGAACTTCCTGGAATAGATAACGAGGAGCTCTTATACTACATTAAAGAAAAACTTGACTACGATCAAATTATTCTTGAATACTATGACGGTATAGATCCACACAGTGGTTGGGTACATGTAAGTTATGTATCGCCAGAAGAAAATAGAAAAAATAGTTTTTCTTACGACGGTAAAACATATAGAGTTATAGAATGACAAAACTTACTGCCATACAGTTCAGACCTGGAATCAATAGAGAAAATACAAATTACTCTAATGAGAACGGTTGGTTTGATGGAAATTTAATTAGGTTTGCTAAAGGTCTCCCTGAAAAAATAGGTGGCTGGAGAAAAGATAACAGTAATACTTTTGAAGGCAACTGTAGAGCTTTACATGGGTGGACAAATTTAGTAGGAACTAAATTTTTAGGTTTAGGTACAACTGTAAAATACTATGTAGAAGAAGGTGGTAGTTTTTATGATATAACTCCCCTTCGACAAACAACTTCTGCAGGAGATGTCACTTTTGCTGCAAGTAATGGCTCAAGTACAATAACTGCCACGGACAGTAATCATGGGTTATCTGTGGGAGATTATGTAAGTTTTAGTGGTGCAGCAAGTTTAAATGGTCTTGTGACTGCCGATGTTTTAAACCAAGAAAGTGCTTCACTTAATCAATCAGGTTTTGAAGTAGTTTCTGTACCAACTGTCAATACTTATACATTTACTGTCCCAGTGACAGCGAATGCTTCTGACAGTGGTAATGGCGGAAGTAGTGTGATAGGTTATTATCAATTACAAATAGGTCTTGATGCTTATGTGTCAGGCACAGGTTGGGGGGCAGGTGCTTGGGGAGAAAGTACTTTCGGTTCCACTAGTCCACTAGCTTTTGGTAATCAATTAAGATTATGGTCTCATGATAATTTTGGTGAAGATTTACTTATTAATCCAAGAAATGGAGGAGTTTTTTATTGGGATAGTTCCGCAGGAGTATCTTGGGCAACTAACCCAGCAAATAATAGAGCTAAAAACTTAACAGATTTAGCAGGATCTAATTTAGCTCCAACTGTTGGTTTGGTGACTTTAGTTTCTCAAGTGGATAGACATGCTATCGTTATGGGTGCTGACCCTTTAAATGCTGCAGGAACAGCAAGAACAGGAGTACAAGATCCACTTTTTATAGCATTTTGTGACCAAGAAAATATAACGGAGTGGGAACCTAAAAGTACCAACACTGCTGGTTCTTTGACTCTATCAGAAGGAAGTATAATTATTGGTGCCCAAAAATCTAGACAAGAAATACTAGTTTGGACAGATACTGCTTTATACAGTATGCAGTTTGTTGGACCACCTTTTACCTTTGGTGTAAATTTAATTAATAAAGAAACAGGATTAATTGGACCTAATGCAGCAATAGTCACCTCTAAAGGTGTTTTTTGGATGGCGATTGATAACTTTTATGTATACACAGGAACAGTACAAAAAATACCTTGTTCTGTTTTAAGTTATGTGTTTAATGATTTGAATATTTCGGAAGCATATAAATTCCATGCTTTTTTAAATGAAGAGTTTGATGAAGTAGGTTGGTTTTATACATCAAGTGGTGGTAGTGAAATAGATAGATATGTTTCTTACAACTACGCAAATAATGCATGGGCTTATGGTCAATTAAGCAGAACAGCTTGGTTAGATGCAGGCACAGAGCCATACCCTAGAGCTACTGGTAGTAATTATTTATACCAACACGAGTTTGGTTATGATGATGACGGTAGCCCCATGACTAATGTGTTTATAGAAAGTTCTGATATGGACTTAGAAGATGGTGATCAATTTAGTTTTGTGAGCAAACTTATACCAGACGTTAGGTTTTTAAACAACTCTAGTGATGGTCAAATAAATTTTGTACTAAAAACTCGTAATGCTCCAGGAGAAACTTTAACTACAAATAGTACAAATGTAGTAGCTGGAGATACAGCTAAAGTAGATTTAAGGTCAAGATCAAGACAGATAGCTGTGCGTTTTGAATCTGATGATGACGCTTCATATCCAGGAAACACAGACACAGGTTGGCGATTAGGTAATAATAGAATAGAAATAAAACCTAACGGAAGAAGATGAGTAAACTTCTACAATCACAACTACCTACAAGTGTAGATGGTAGTATAGATGGCAACTTATACAACAGATTAGTTCGTATTCTTGAAATTAATTTAGGTCAATTTGACCCAGATAACACTCGTCAAATAACAACTCAAGAAAAATTAGAAAATAAATTTAATCAAGGGGCTATAGTATTTGACACAACTTTAAATAAACTACAAGTTTATGATGGCAATAATTGGTTAAATGTCAATACAACTGATACCTCTTCTTTTAGTGGTCCGCCAGAAAATGGCTTATCGGCTCAAGCAAGTTTAGGTATAGTATCAGTATTGACGAAGGGAGCAACCAGTATTCACTTGTGACAAAACAGAAAAGATGTCCTTACTGTAATAAATTTACTGATAGGTGGCATAATAATAAACCTCAAGCATGTGGTGCTTGTTTACAAAAAGCTAAAAAACTACATATATCTAGTTCTAGATATAGGTTTATGAAAAATTTGCTCATACAACTAAGATATTCAAGAGAAAAACAAGGACATACATTTACGCTTATACCAGAGGACTTATACGAGCTCTGGGACGAGCAGGACGGTAGATGTGCTTTATCTGGTATACCTATGACTTTTAATAAAAGTGACGGTGGAGAGGACACAAACGTCTCTATTGATAGGATAAAACCCAGAGGTTTATATGTAAGAAAGAATATACAACTAGTTGCAAAAAAGGTAAACTTACTCAAGCATACCCTAGAAGAAAATGAATTAATCGACTGGGTAGATAAGATTTATGGTCATAGGATATTAAATAAATAATATGATAGGTCAAGTAATAGAAGTAGCAGATAAAGTATTAGGTAAATTTATACCTGATAAAAATCTAAAAATGAAGCTACAGAAAGAGATGACTATGGCGTTTCATGACGCTAATCTTGCACAAATACAATTAAACAAACAAGAAGCTGCACATAAAAATATATTTGTAGCTGGTTGGCGTCCATTTGTAGGATGGACTTGTGGTGTAGCTTTAGCTTATCATTTTGTTTTATCGCCAATAATAGAGACTATACTTATAGCTTCTGGGTTAAAAATTGACCTTCCTAGCTTTGAGTTTTCACAATTATCTAGTATACTTATGGGTATGCTCGGATTAGGTGGTCTTAGAACTTATGAAAAAATGAAAGGAGTTTCAAGAGAAAAATGAGTTTTTTAGAAAAACTACCCATTATGGGACAAGTACAAAGTGGCTTAATGCAAATGGGTGGAATAGGTGGTCTTTTAAATAAAGGTCAACTGGGATTATTGAAAGATATTCCTCTTTCGCCACTCATGGGAAATGATATGACAGCACAGTTATCTGCTGTACTACCTGACAGTATTATGGGTGTGGCACCAGGATTAGACATGGAAATGGGTCAGCCAGATTTAGAAAAAATATTGGCTAATAAAGGTAGGTATGGTGATCAAGTGTTAGGACACTTAGCTCCTGGAGAAGTAGTAATACCTAAAAAAATAGCAGGTGACCCAGAGTTTAGAAAAAAATTAGAAGATATTTATGGCAGATATGATATAAATATAGACCAATTTACTGTAGGAAATCCAGCAAACTCAATAAATCCCAATACAGGAATTATGGAGTATGGATTTTTAAGTGATTTATGGGGAGACATTAAGAAAAATGCTCCGACTATAGGACATATAGTGGGTTTTGCTTTTGGTGGACCTATAGGTGCTACCATTGGTGGAGCTGTGGGTGGTCTAGTAAAAGAAGGCGATTTAGGATATGCTGCAAAACAGGCAGCAACAGGTTTTCAATTAAGTAATGTGGCAGCAGGTGCAGGTATTACTGGTGGTACATTTGGTGGTGGTATAGGTGGTGCTGGTTTAGGACTAGGTACAGCAGGTACTGGTAATATGTACGCAGGTAAAATGGGTGGTATAGGAGATTTTTATCAAAACTTAGGGGCTAACGCAAGCGACATGTTTACAGGTGGTAGTGCTGGTACTCCTATATCTGGCTCCTGGAAAGATTTAAGTAAAATGGAACAAGGTACTATAGGTCTTATGGGGGCAAGCTCATTGGGAGCATTTGAAGACCCAGTAACACCTGAGCGTGAAGAACCGAGTATAAGACAAAACCCACAAATAATAGATTACATGAATCAAGGCATGGGCACAGGTCAAGCTGGATCATTAGAAGGATACCTTTCTGGTCCAGAAAGAGCACAGGCAATGTATAATCAAACAGCAGGGTTAGTACCTACCGACACAGGAATAGAAAATTCAGCGTTATTAAATTATTTAGAATCTATGAGAAGAAGACCTGTAGCTCCTGTAATGTATCCTACGTTTGAGGCAATTTAATGGCTTTAAACACTACGCAACAAACGGTTTCCCCACCTATATTTTATGGAGAGTTAATGAGTCAGGGAGTATTTCCTGCTCTTAATCAAGAATTTCAAAATTTATTAACTAGTGATAAAACACCATATAATTTTGACCAACCTAGAATAGCAAGTTTTACTCCTGACCAATTACAAGCAATGGAACTTGCTAGAGGTGGGGTAGGAAGTTATCTTCCTGGCATGACTGCAGCTCAAAATTTATTAGGTGGTTCATTAAATCAAGGTAGTAATTTAATACAAACTGGTGTTCAACAAGGTGTAAGTGGTACACAAGAAGCTCAAAACATTTTAAGAGACATGGCTGGTGGTTTTAATCCTACAGATACGGCTAGGTTTTACAATCCCTATGAAGACGCTGTAGTTAATCGAACTCTATCAGACTTACAGGATCAATTCGATGTGACTCAAAATCAATTGAATAATCAAGCCATACAATCTGGTGCTTTTGGTGGTTCAAGGGGTAGGATAATGGGAGACGAATTAGCAAAAAGTTTTGGTAGAGGTGCAGCAGAAGCTGTGGGTGGTATAAGGAGACAAGGTTTTAGTGATGCTATGGCTAATGCACAGGCAGCATTTAAAGGTAGAGGAACTGTAGCTGGTGGGTTAGGTTCATTATCAGGTAATTTAGCAAACATAGGTATAGCTGGTGGTGGTGATTTAATTAACACCATGGGCAGAGGAGCAAGTGCTCTCGGTAATATAAACACAGGCATATATAATTTAATGGGTGGCGATATAAACAGATTAAGCTCACTCGGTGCACAACAACAAGGACTACAACAACGTGGATTAGATATGAACTATGCTAACTATGTTGGTTCTTTAAATTATCCGATGAATGTGATTAGAGATGTAGGTGGCATAGCTTCTGGTATAGCTCCAACATTAGGCAGAAATTTATATCAAGAAGTAGAAGATATCGGTGACCCAGAACCAGAACCAAATAAATTTATGCAGTTAGCAGGCACAGGTTTACAATTATATGGAATGATGAATGGTAAAGACACTTCTTCGCTCGAAGGTTTATTTAGCAAGACATAAAGATGGCAGAACAATATGACCCATACAGTCAACCATTCCAACTAGGTGGTCTTGAAGCTTTAACACAACCTGACCCTATGCGTTTAGCAAGGGAATTACTAGCTCAAGGTATGCCTGTAGAAGACGTTGCTCTTCAAACAGGTGTAGGTGTAGATGATTTAATGATGGGTCAAATAGATAACAGACTACAAACTAAAAGAAACATAGACGATATGACAGGCATCTACAGTATGTCCCCACAACCTGATTTTTCTAATAATTCTAGTATCCAAAACATTGACATGTCGAGTGGAATAGCAAGCACTTTAGACCCAAACATGATGCAGATGTCAAATAACATGATGCCTCAACAAGATATAGCCAATGACCAAGCATTTTCAAATCAAATGACAGAAGGGTTAATTGATACTATGGACTTTTTAGGTCTTACTAAAGATGAAGACACAGCTGACGATGTAGACGGTGTGGTGGCTGCACAAATAAATGCAAGTGCACAAAAAGTACAGTCTGCTCAAGCAAGTGGCGATCCTAATGCGGTAGCCGAAGCTACAGGCAACGCTAAAAATTTAACTTTGTTAAATGCTTCAATACTAGACTATCTAGGAAAAACTCCAGAAGCTCGAGAAGAAGCTATGAATATCTATAGAGAAGCTGCAGAAACTATGCTTGGTGGAGAGGACTTAGATAAATTTATTCGTAGACCTGATAAAGCATTACCTTATATGGCAGCAGGTATGGCTTTAACTCAAGCAGGTACAGAAGGTGAAGACTGGATAACTGCTTTAAGTAATGCTTTTAGTAAATACGCAATTACGAAAAAACAAGGTGAGATGGAGTTTCAAGATAAATATCTACAATACAAAATGCAAAGACAAGCAACGATAGATGATTTTGCTTCTAAACTTGCTTTACAGGATTTATCTGCTTCATACGATGCTACTATAGGTAAAGACAGAAGCCCACATGTAGTGAACGGAAGACTCATGCACATCAGCCCTAGAGAGATACAAACTTATGAAAAAAATGGGGCATCAGTAGTTCCCTATAACTCTGACTTTCATTCTGATGTAAGTGAATACACAGTTTCAAATACAGAAACTGGGTATTTAGGTCTTGAACATCTTAGTGATTTTCAAGTAAGTCAATTAACAAACTTCCCTAACATAGAATTATCAGAAGGTAATCTGTTAAAAAATAAAGAACAGTATTCAGTAATTTACCCAGAGGGTCTTACTAACGATAATCTACCACCCATTTTAAGTAATGGAATAGGTGGTAGACGACACTACTTACAGTTATCCGACGCAGAAATGGCTGATATGAACAGCCAACTCTCAGGTACAGGCATAGAATTAACTAACAAACCTAGAAATCTGAAAAAAGTGATCAGGACAGATGTAGACGGTCTTGATAGACTTATGTACATACCAGAAAATCAAGTACGACCTACTGACAAACCTTATGAAAGTGGAGTTTATTTTGAATCGGATGGCGTAGTATTTGCAACTGGAAATACTGGTGGTACCCAACAGAAAAGATACAATAATAAAATTAAAAAAGAATGGCAAGCAAATTTAGCATCTGCTGCAAAAGTTTATAACATTACTGACCAAATACAAAATGAAGTAAAAAATAATAATGCTGTATTACCGAGTATTGTTAGAGGAACTGTGACTGGGTTAAGAACATTTCTTGATGAAGGATCAGCAATTTTTAATCTTATAGGTCAATTAACTGGCAATACAACAGACCTTTCTTTTGCAGAAACTGCAGATGGTAGTCTTTCTCGAACAGGTGTAATTGAATTTTCTAATGGTGAAGATACTTATGAAGCTATGTATAGCAGATTTGTAAATAGTAGGAAAATTCAAGACCTAACAGGTGTCTCAACAGCAAACAGAGAGTATAATGCATTGACGTTTAACTTAGCTCTAGCTGTAGCGAGTGCTTTCGGTTTAGGTGACGGAAGAGCTTTATCAGATAAAGACTTAGTTTTTGCTTTAGAGATGGTGGGCTATGGCTCGAGTAATCTTACACAATTACAAGCTGCACACAACAGGTTGAGAAGACAGACTTATGCGCCGATAGCAGCTGATTTTGCTAGATATGGGACAGACGGGGGTTTAACTGAAGAGACGTTAAAAACAATAAGTGATCAATATAATTTACCTATAGACGCATTAGGTGGCGAACTTACACACCAAGACTATGTTAAGATGTTGAGTGGTGAAAGTGAAGAAAATCCTACTCCGCAAACCGACGCACCAAATGTTTTACAAAACAATTCTTATCAAGGTTTTATAAAAGGTCTGAGGGGTATAGATGACACATCAAAATTAATAAGTACAATACAGGATAAACTTAAAGAAATGAGGGGTGAGAGTACATCTAAACAGGCGGAGATGAGACAAGCTATGAGTATTTATTTAGCTGATTTACAAGTGAATAATCCAGATCTTCACGAAATACTAATTAAACAATTTAGTCCTAGCGCAACAACAGACTGATGGCACAAAACGATATAATAGATTTAGACAAGTTAATTGCTGAAAGAGCTTCTCAAAAAACTCTTGATTTTGTAAATAACCCAAACTTATTTTATGAATTTCAAAGATCCCCAGCTTATGTTCCCCTTACCGATACTCAAGAAGATAGAGATTTTGAAATAAGTAAGTTAGAACAATATGGTTTTGATCCTACTCTTAATACAAAATCACCTACAGCAATGTTTGGTGGTGCTATGCCACCACTCATGAGTGGTACGATATACAACCCTCCAAGTTATAGCGATGCTAGAATAAATTTTGACCAACTTTCAGGAGGAGACCAACAAAGATATCAAGATGCAGTATTAAGTGGGCTACAAGCTGGTGATCCATATTTCATGAATCAACAGTTCACTAAAAGATTATCTGGAGAAAATTTAGGTGAGCTATACGGAATTGATTATGAAAACAATGTGCCTTACGGAACAACATTTGATTATGCAAATATACCTAACTCTGTGTTAAACGATCCTCAACAAGCTATACCAACGCTTGATAGATTACTTAGAGTTAAATTTAGAGAAAACGAGATTGAACTTCCTGAGGATTATGACTTTGATATTAAACCAGATCCTTCTGGTACAGTAGCATACACATTTCAAAACCCTTTTGATAACGGCAAACGTACCCCAATAAATCCTCCAGGATTACAGTTGCAAGAAGCAGGGGCTTTTATGGAGCAACTTACGTATGAGATAATGGGTGGAGGAGGTACGTTTTTAGCGAAAGCTATTGCCGAGGGAGGTAAAGGTGGACCAAGAGGAATACCTCGAGGATTAGCGACAGCTGGAAACTTAGCAGTAGTCGCCGAAGGTTTAGCAGGTTTTTATATTAAATACGAAAGATTAGAAGATTTAAAAGAAAGAGGGGTTTTAGGCGCAGACGTAAATATACTTAATGAAGCTATGAAAGAGATGGGTCTGGTTATGGGTTTTGGTTTTGGTGCCAATGCTGTAATAGGTGGTATACAAAATTTTGGTAAAGTTATTCCTGGATTAGGAAGAACAGGACTTTTGCCTGGAGGCTTAGACGAAGATGAATTTATTGACGCATACGAATTTGTACAAAAAGAATTAAAAGATAATAATTTTGTTAATGTGGGCAGTTTAACAAGTCCACAAATTATGAGGAAATATCAAGAATGGGTAGAGCAACAAGGTGGACCAAGGTTAGTTTCTCCTATTGAAAGTGCACAAAAAAGTCTAGACGACTTAGCTGAAGGATCTGAGACAGTAGGTGCACCGTTGCGTGAACAAAAAATAAGACAAGAAGAAGCAGCAGCAAAACAAATGGATGATCTGTTTGAAGAGTCAGCAGATTTAAACTTAAAAGATGCTCTGGAAGAAAGTTCAGACGTAGCACTTACAAGAACTGGGGAGGAATTAAGGGTTGCAGGACAAGAATTTGTAGAAACTACTCCAGAAGTAATCATAGCTAGAGGCAACGTAGATGATTTTATAGCCACTAATTCAGATAATTTTAGGAAGTTTTTAGAAGGCACAACTGACATGAGTCCTGCCGAAATAGGCAGAGGCATACAAGAAGGTTTTTACAATTTAAAAGTTGCTAAAGATATAGAAGTAGATGAAGCATTTAACAAAGCATTTAAAGTAGTTAGTGATAAAAGAAAAAAACCTTTTGACATGTCAGAAGTACTTGATGTATTTAAGTCTATAGAAAAAAGTGAAGGTGAAAGTTTATTCCCTGCTGAACTATATGGTATGTCAAAAGCAGCAGTGGCTAGGATTGAAGGTACAGATAAAATAACTGGCAAAAAATTTATGTCAAGAGAAGCTTTTGATAGAAGTTATTCTCAAGTAAGGGGTAGACTAAACGAAGCATACAGAGTTGGCGATCAAGATATGATTGAAAGACTAGAATTAGTTGTCGACGCATTCGAAAAAACTAGGTACGATACTTTATTAAGGGAAGGTGGAGAACAAAGCACTAAACTATACGATGACGCAGTAGAAAAATACAAGGTGTTTAAAAATCAATATAAATCAGGGATTATAAATGACATCACAGCTTTAAGTAATAATGTCACTAGGACTATGTCTTCTGATAGTATCACAGCTTCTAATAGATTGTTAAGATTTATCAATTCAGGGTCTACTATAACTGAGGACGGTGTAATAAGTTCTCCTGCATTTTTAAGGGATATTTTAATGGATCCTAAAAACTCAGGTTTAGGAGAAAAAATAAGGTTAGCTACAAAAAATAATCTATATGAGAATATTTTTGAACTTAAAAATGGTAGAGTAGTACCTAAAGAAAATGGTGCACAATTATTAGATACTTGGAAAAGTGATAATAAAAGTGTTTTAGATCCAGCTAACGGAATATTCAGTACCGATGAATTAGCTAAATTCGATAATATCGACCAACTGGTAAACTCCTATAATAAAAAATTAGAATCAGAAAATTTCTTACTAGACATGGCTAGAAAAGAACAAGACTTACCAGAGCTTACAAAATCTAACATCAATGAGCCAGAAAAATGGTTTATGGATATATTTACAGCTAAAAATGTAAAGAAACCAGAAAAATTATATAACATAATCCAGAGAGCAGATAACATAGCTGGTGATACTGTATTGATGGACAGAGTAAAACTTACTATGTATAATGATTTTATGGGTAAAACATCCAAAACTGTGGACGGTGTTCCTGTATTTGATTCTAAATTGATTGATGATTATATTAACGATCATGGTTATGCTATGGGAATATACTTAGGGGATGATTTCGTAGCTAACTTAACTAAATTAAATAATGATTTAAAATTGATAAGACCATCTGATGCATCGACTGCTCTCCAACCAGATCAAGGACTCTTTAAAGCTATAAACCAAATACTTAGAGCATATGTAGGTTTATTTACTAGACCTGGAAGAATGCTGACTGCTTTAAATTATTTTAATATCGCTAAAAGAAATAAAAGAACTGTTGAACTCATGAAAAACCCCACTAAAATGTATGATATATTGATGAGTAGTAAAAAAATTAAATCTGAAGAAGCTAATTATGCAAGGAGAGTCTTAGGTTATATGATAGGAGAAACTATATTCCAACCAGATGTTGGACTTATAGGTGGACCAGAAGGTGCTGTTGACCAAAGTGATCTACTGAGACAAGATATTGAAAGTAAGAAAAATCAAGCACTCATTAATCAGTTAGAAGGCATTGAATCAGGAATAAAACTTAAATACGGTTTTTAAACTAACCAATCTTTCCATTTTTCTTCACCAAGCACAGTTTGAGCAATGTTTTGTTTTTGACGCAGGGCTTTCACTATTTTTTCATCAACAGTTTTTTCACACACTATATCAATATATGTGACCTTATCGTCTTGACCGATACGATGAGCTCTATCTTCTGACTGTAACCTTTTCTCTAAATCATAATTATTAGAATAATATATGACTGTATTTGCAGCAGTCAAAGTAATACCATAACCACCTGTCTGTGTATTACCCACAAAGAATCTCATCTTACTGTCAGGGTCTTGAAAATCTTTTATTATACCTTCACGCTCTGATTGTTGTACGTCACCAAAATACATACCTACTGAGTCAGAGCCATATTTCTCACTCAGGGCTTTATTTATCTTTCTAATATCATGCCTATAGTTAGCCCAGATAATAACTTTGCCTTGAACTTCTTCTATTATCTGTAATAATTCTTCTAACCTATTTGAATCTAATTCTTTCGTAGTACCTTGATCAGTATTTACAAAACCACAAGATATTTGATGTAATCTCACTATTTGTGTAATTACTGAGTTAATTGTGACCTTTTCGCCTGACAGTACGGCTAAAGCATTGCGTTGAATATCCTTGTAGACGCGTTTTTGGTCGTCTGTCATCTCTATTTTTCGCTTAATATAGACCTTTGGAGGAAGGTCAAGGCAATCTTTTTTCAAAATACGAAAGCTAAATGACTTTAATAATTCATTTAATTCGTTCAAGTTTTTGTAACCTGTGACTAATTTAAAATTTCTACCGTTCATGGAACGTTCCATTAAGTCAGCAAACCTTGCTCTGAATGAAAAATAACTACTGAAACCTAATAGTGATGGGTCTAGAAAATAACATTGACTAAATAAGTCTAATGGACTTTTTGTCACAGGAGAGCCTGTCAGTATTCTTTTATAGTATGCATACTTACCGAGTCTTACAGTATTGACAGTTCTCTTAGCTTTGTAATTTTTGATAGTTGTGCTTTCGTCTATGATAAACATACATTGACGTTCCATTAAAAACTTAGAAGCTATCTCAGTACCTTTCTTTGTACTGAATGCTTCTATGTTCATGATAAATATCTTTAGCTCATCTGATTTATCAAAAAGAGTTTCTAGGTTTTCTTTATTCTTTTTAGTGTTAGCGTTTGACCATTTGACTACTGATTTTGGTATTTCGTCAGGTAAGTGTGTTGGTATTTCGTATGTAAACCAATTATCATATACACCTTTGGGTGCAACTATAAGTACACCGTTTAGTTTTTTATCCATGTACAACTTAACAAAGTTGTCAATCACTACTTTTGACTTACCACAGCCCATCTCCATAAATAGAGCAAACGATTCTTTTTCACACGACATATCAAGTGCATCCACCTGATGTGTATAGGGTGTAGTTTTATATGTATACTGACTCATATAAGGCATAGCATATTTATACTTAACCAGAAAGTAAACGATTGCTCGTGATTTATTAGCACTATTGAGCTAATAGGGTGATAATATATCAGCTAATAGGTAGCTTAAGTAATTGATTTATTTAAGGATATACCTAAGAACATATTGACCTATTAGCTAAAATTAACATTTATCCTTTACTAAAAATAAAATCTCCCTATACTACTAATAGTAAATAGTACTAATAGGCACTGATGGTGGTGCCGTATAAGTTTTGTCATTTTCCATGATCCTCCTAAGACTAAAAACTTGACAAGACACACCATCACTTATTATGATGGAATTTATAAAAGGAGAATACGAAACTTTTGATTGTGGTATAACTGCTTGGGACGAGCCAAGAGTTCGTATGTATAAAGGTAAAAAGGTCGTAGGCAGACCAACTCGTGGATTTGGTGATAGCCCTTTTGAGTATGCAGGTAAATTATATAACCCTGAGCCATGGACTGACGCTCTAAACGTCATAAAATTAAGTGCCGAACAATTAGTTTCTTTAAAATTAGACAGAGATATTAAGTTTAATTTTTGCTTGTGTGGTTATTACAGTGAAGAGGGTAAAGGCATACCGCACCATTCTGACACTGTACCTACTAAAGACGATATAGTTTTGTCCGTGTCTCTTGGTGCACCGAGAGTATTTCAATGGGTAGAATATGAAAAGAATATAAAAGATAAAGTAGATACTAGCGAAATAAACACCAAATATATACCTAAAAAATCTTGTAAGAACTACCTTATGGAAGATGGAGACGTTTTTATATTTGATGGTAAATCTCAAATGAGAAGTACACACGCAGTATTAGATATGGAGGGTTGTGGAGAGAGAATCAACCTCACCTTTAGAAGTGGCGTATAAATACGCAACAACCTATTTACTTTTATTATCAAAAATAGTTTAATAGAGACGCACTACCAAAAGTAGTGATAACTAAGGAAAAATTATGACAAATATATTAGATCAAATGGAAAAAGATGCAGAGGAGAAAGAAATTAAGTCTGAAGATTTAAAAAGTATTTCTGCTTTAGCTAAAGACCTGAAAGACCTAGAAGCTCAAATGGAAGAACAGCAAGATGTTCTTAACAATCTTAAAAATAAATACCGTCAAATAAGTGAAGAGGACTTACCTTCTAAATTAGAAGAAGTAGGTATGTCTGAATTTAAACTTAGCGACGGTACTTCTATTTCAGTAAATAGGTTTTACTCTGGTCGTATCACTGAGGAAAATAGAGATCAATGTTTTCATTGGCTTGAAGAAAATGGTCTTGGTGATATTATAAAGAACACTGTCTCGGCTAACTTCGGTAGAGGTGAAGACGAGAGTGCAAAAACTCTTATGACTAACTTAGAGAAAGAAGGGTACTCGCTCATGCAGAAAAAATGGGTAGAGCCTATGACTCTCAAAGCTGTCATTAAAGAGCAGGTAGAAAAAGGTAGCGACCTCCCTTTAGATACCTTTAATGTATATGTAGGTCGTAAAATAAAGGTGAAAAAATGACAACTAACGAAGCTGTTAAAGAAGACGTAGAGGCTACTCCTACTGAATCTAAGCCATCAAAAGAAGTAGCAACTAAATCAAACACGGCTTTAGCCACTGCCTCATTATTTGAGGAAGATGCTGGGTCTGGTTTGGAAAATGTAACCTCTGACGATATTACTATTCCTCGTCTTAAAATACTTCAAGCTATGAGCCCAGAAGTAAATAAGAAGGATGGTAAATATATTGAGGGTGCAGTAGCTGGTGATATAACCAACACAGTCACTAAAGAAATTTTTAGAGAAGATGTTGGATGTTTTGTATTACCAGTCTCGTATAGACGTATGTTTCTCGAGTGGCAGCCACGCGAGACAGGTGGAGGGTTGGTGACGCAACACTTTGACCCTGAAATACTACGTCAAACTAAAAAGGATAGGGATGGTAGAGATGTCCTAGATAATGGAAACTATATCCAGACATCTGCAACTCACTATTGCCTAGTACTAGACGGTGACTCTTTTCAACAAGTTATGATTCCTATGGCTGGAACACAGTTAAAGAAATCAAGAACTTGGAATGCAGTTATGGCTAGTCTAAAAGTGAAAAAAGCGGACGGTGGTGTTTTTACTCCTCCTACCTATAGCCACAAATATAAATTGACTACTGTACAGGAGTCAAATGATCGTGGTACATGGTTCGGTTGGAATGTAGACATGGTGGGTCCAGTCACAGAAGAAGAAACAGATATGTATCTTGCAGCTAAACAGTTTTCACAGACCGTAGGTAGTGAAAATGTTGTGATGGCTACTTCTAACGACGAAGCTCCTTTCTAATCCTTTTTTAAATTACAGTTCTAGGGTAAGTTATATTTACTTACCCTAGACTAAGACTTGAGGACAGATTGGAGAATTATTCAAATAAATTAAATGAAATATTCAGAGGCTCTAACAGAGCTCATGGTACTTTTACTGTCGACATAGCTACGACAGGTCAGAAAAAATCAGGTAAAGCAAAAACTATAAAAACTGTAGGGGCTACTACAAATCATTGGGACGACCACCTTAGTGGTAAATCTGGACTAGGTATTATACCTATAGATGAAGAAAACATGGTACGGTGGGGAGCTATTGACGTTGATCAATATTCATTAGACTTAAAAAAATTAGTATTAAAAATAGAAGAATTTGGCTTACCACTAATAGTGTGTAGAAGTAAAAGTGGTGGAGCTCACATATACTGTTTTACTCGAGAGCGAGTAAGTGCAGGAGATATGCAAGATAAGTTAAGAGAAATATCTGCAGGACTAGGTTATGGTGGAGTAGAGATATTTCCTAAGCAAAGAGAGGTATTAGTAGATAGGGGAGACTTAGGCTCATGGCTAAATATGCCCTATTTCGAGGGCGAAAACTCTCTTAGGTACGCTTTCGATACTAAGGGCGAGGCATTAAGTATAGACGGTTTTATAGAGCATATAGAAAAAAGGTCGTTAAGTTTAGAAGAATTACTAGAGTTAGAAGTACCTCTATTAGACGACATGAAAGACGGTCCACCTTGTCTACAAGTATTACTTAAACAAGGTTTTCCAGAAGGCACAAGAAATAATGGTTTATTTAATGTGGGTGTATATTTAAAGAAAGCTATACCAGAAACTTGGGAAACTGAGATAGAAGAGTATAACAGAAAATATGTGACACCACCTTTACCAGCCCAAGAAGTTTTAACCTTAATAAGTACATTAAGAAAAAAAGAGTATAACTATAAATGCTCTGATGAACCAATCAAGTCTTACTGTAATGTAAGTAAATGTAGGAGCTGTAAGTACGGCATCGGCAACGGGAACACTGCTCCTACATTCTCTAGTTTAGCTAAGTTAGATAGTAACCCACCTCTGTGGTTTTTATCTATTGATGATAAAAGATTAGAGTTAAGTACTGAACAACTTCAAAATCAAATAAAGTTTCAAAGAGTGTGTATGGAGATTTTAAATATAATGCCACAGCGTATGAATGACAGGGCTTGGCAAACTCTTATACAAAACTTAATGGACAACGGTATGGAGATTATAGAGGTAAGTGATGATATTTCTGTAGAGGGGCAGTTTATGGATTTACTCGAATCTTTTTGTACAGATATGGCACAAGCCAATACAAGAGACGAGATACTTTTAGGTAAACCTTTCACAGAAGATAGCCGTACCTTTTTTAGAATTAAGGATTTAAAAGAGTATCTTTTAAAACACAGGTTTACAGAAATGGATACTAACAGAATAGCATCTAAGCTAAGAGATATGAAAGCTGAACATAAATTTTTAAACTTAAAAGGTAGGGGAGTTAATGTTTGGTCTATAGCTGAGTTTGAATATGGAGCAGACGATTTAGAGCTCGAGCCAACTAACTTTGAGGGGTCAGACATATAATGTATAACGTGGTTCTTGGTCCACCTGGAACTGGAAAAACAACGTACCTTTTAAATAAGGTAGAAGACTTCTTTGAAAAAGGTACGCAACCAGAAAAACTTGGCTACCTAGCATTTACTAAGAAAGCTGCAAACGAAGCTCTCGCAAGAGCTATGGGTAAGTTTTCATACACAAGTCAAGAGCTATGTTATTTTAGAACGCTCCACTCCCTTTGTTATCATTGGTTAGGTTTTACTAAGAACGATGTATTAGCTAGGAGTAATCTTAGAGAGTTTAGTAGGACTATAGGTGAGAGGATAAACTCTGCGTGGGATGGTGAAAATATAATGACACTGTCAAGTAAGGGTGATAGAATGTTGTTCTTAGAAAATATGGCACGTAATCAATCAATGGGCTATAAAGAAATATGGAACAACGCTAATGATTTAGATATAACTTGGATGCATTTTAATTGGTTTTGTA
>CENT01055810.1_pt1 | contig 20952 bp, 14 predicted proteins | sample 530141 | NCBI WGS metagenome assembly CENT01 (sample SAMEA2591074, study PRJEB7988) | marine metagenome | isolation source: saline water (ENVO:00002010), including | reverse complement strand
ATCGTGTTCATCATGTTGATTTTCTTCATCGTAACGACCTCGTTCGTAAAAGAAAAAGGGTTAGACGTTAATCGTCCAGAAGACAATCAAGCTAAAAACGATAAGCCATCAAAAGCGCTTTCAATTCGTATTGAAGAAGACGGTACTATTATGATGGGTGGACGTGAAGTAGACGTTCGTCGCGTTGTTGCAAACACGCAAACTTATCTTGCTGAAAACAATACGGACACTGCTGCTATCCAAGCCGACGAAGAAGCTGAACACGGCGTTGTGGTAGAAGTAATGAACCAAGTAAAAATTGCAGGTATTTCAAAAGTATCTGTACTAGTTAAAAAGGGATAACATCTCTTTTTGCTAAAAAGCCGCCCTCGGGCGGCTTTTTTCGTATTAGCGCCCATACCAAAGTATACATTGCATTACTGCATAACTTTTGGTCAGATCGTAAGCTACAGATCGTCTGGAAAGCCATGTTGAAAGTGCCGTTCCGGGCTCAGACAATCCTGGAGCTATTATGAAATCTAAAATTGCCACTATTGCGATTACCGCAATAGCATTATCCTCACAATGCAGCATTGCTGCACCTATCGCGCTGAGCGAAGCATTCAACTATAACGCATTTATCTTTAACGATTATGAGGGCGAACGTTCCGATGTTGAAGGTACGCTTGCTGTAGGCGGTAACCTTACGGTTGAAGACTTCGATGTTGGTTTATTGCTCCCACCGGATCTCTCCACCAGCTCCCTTTATGTGGGTGGTGACCTCAATTTTACACGAGGTAAAGTCAACGGCGGTCAGACTACGGTTTCAGGAATGATCAATGCCAATAATGTTGAATTTGCCGGAGGATTGAATAGCGCAGCGTCGGTGTCGATTGAAGGCGGCTCTGTAAATAATGGCGGCATCAGTAGCAAGGGAGATGTATCTCTTGTCAGTTCAGGCATAAAGCAGGGAAACATCGACGCCGAAAGAGACGTTGTCATTAAAAGTGCAGGCTTAGACGATGGCTCTGTGACGTATGGCAACAACCTCATTGTAGAAAGCGGCAGTTCAGGCACATCACCAGCGGTTAAAGATGCCGCGAACACTGTGCAAGTGGATAATCTTGATTTCACTGCGATAAAAGATGAAGTTCTTACCCAATCAAGGGACTTCGCCAATATGGACGTGAATGGCGTTACAACGCTCAACTGTGGCGCTGCTAATTGCCTTGACGATGCAAGTACAAAAATCGACACCATTACGTTTACTGGCAATGACGATATCAATATTTTTTCCATAGACAGCTCATGGTTTAGCGCTGCAGATAAAGGCATTGTCTACGACTTCTCTACCACCAGCATTAATATCATCAACGTGTTGGGGCAAAGTGTTGAGTTATTCAATACGGGCTTTTTCAACACGGCGTTTAAACAAGAAAATAGTTATTTTAGAGAAAACGGACAGTATCGCGACAACGATAATAATAACGATTTGCGCCACGACGGCCTGTACACCAATAACATTCTGTTCAACTTTGTTGATGCAACTGACGTAACGCTTCACTCCGTTGGCGTTAAAGGTAGCGTTCTCGCCCCCTATGCGCAGCTGAGCTTCTATAATGGACATATAGACGGTAATGTTATTGCTGACAGTTTAATAACGCCTGAGGTAACCTTAGTGAATGACAAAGGTGAAGAGTATTTTGCGCCCACAGGTCAGATAAACAATTACCAGTTTGGCGCAATTGATGTGAGTGAGCCCGCCTCACTTGCACTGCTTTTTGGCGCTGGCTGCTTTGTGATGCTGCGCAGGAAAAAGCGTTAAAGTACTTTAAACTACAGCGCAAACCCACGTAACCGAGGTGACGAAAGTAGAAGCTCGTCACTGGTTACGCCACTCCCCTCTCCACCTCGCCATCGAAACTGAATACCGGCCTCAAAGGCTTGGTATTCCACCGCAAACGCTTTACTCATATAGCCTGCTACAATCCAGTCATTACCAATACGATATTGCGCCTCAGCGAGGAAATTTCCGCTTAGTCCTGTGGTTTCAGAATAAGGCAAGGCAACCGACGGGTCGGCATCGCTTTCGATATCAGGGGAAGCGATGAGCGGAAAACGAGAGTCTGCAGTTTGCTCTAATCGTGAAAGGGCTATTGAATTACTGAGCTTCAGCTGCCAGTTAAGTGCTTCTAGTGTGAGTAACTCTGAATACAATCCTAGGGAGATAAAGTAATTGGGGCTAAAGTAGCCCCCATTACCATAGGTAAAACCACTTCGATTATGCTTATAGCCTGAGTAACTTGCGAACGGCCCAACGCGCCAGTAATCAAGCATATCTGACACGTCTGTAGCAATATCGTAACTAACATCACCCCGCACAGAAAGTGCACTATTGCTGTCTACTGTCTCACCATCCATGGTACTTACTTGAAATGTGCCAGCCACAGACCAACGCGGTGCCAGTTCATAGGCTGCTAGCCCTCGTATGCCGTCTTCCAGTACATAGCCCCATGCGTCTTCATTTCTTGCGTTGAACGCGCCTGTTTGGCTAAGCATGCTGTCCTCTTTAGGGTAACGGAACAAGGTAGTGGCAAGCGTCAGCTTAGGTAAAAACCACGTTGCAGAAATTTGACCGGTAATATCAGCGTTTACGGGCTGATCAAACATGCCGTATTCCACATTTGCATAAAAGTTGAAGCCTACGTCTTGATAAGCAATATCGGCCCTTAGGCCTTTATCTTCAAACCCAGTGATGTTGTTTGATACCGCGCTACGCACTCCATCTCCAAGCAAATCATCGCCCAGCCACGCTCCAGACTGTGCCGCGCCACTATAGAACTGCTTATAATCCAGAAAGACCCGCCATTGCCAACCTTTGTAAATATCACCAATACCAATATAGCTGGTTAAAACGTCGAAATTTCCCAGCCCAGATTGACCTGAGCGAGAGCGCGTTGTGATGCCAGAAACCACACTGAACGCATCTTTAGTCTGCGCCGTTGTTGAACGCGTATCGGCGTTTATATAGGAAAGTAGAAATTGTTTTCTAGGCCATGCGCTACTATTAACCTGCGCCTGTCGGCGGGTATTTACTACCGGAAATGCTGATGCAAGCTGATTTAACTTTAGCCTGTTATTACTATTTAGCCTGACTAACTCGCCGGCAATAACATCATCATCTGGATTTTGCTTCAGCACTTTTTCAAACGCTAACGTCGCCGTTTCACCATCGCCATATTTTGCTGCGGCCCAACCCAGTAAGGTTAGCTCATCGAGGGTTAAGGCTCTTATATCACCTAGCTGTTGGGCAGTTTTAATGCTGCTTTTGTAATCTCCATTTTCATAAAAATAGAGTTGCTGCTGCGCAAGGCCATCGGCACATCGACGTAAAAAACGTTCTGTATCAATGCTGCATGCCAACTCTCTGGCCATTGCATGCTTTTGCTGTGCGTTTAGCGATAGATACTGACCATCGGCGTTTTCCGATAACACAAAGAGTTCGTAGGCCTCGCTGTACGCATCTTCATTGTATTTTCGCCACGCGCTTCCCTCTACAAGGGACGTAATCAAACTTGCGTCGGCACCACCGTCTTTGTTGCTTTTACCGCTGGCAAGTAAACGCGCAAGCTGCTCAATATCCCTTTGCTGTATAGCACTATTCACTATAAAAGTAGTGATGGTTTCCAAGCCTTGTTGAGATAATTGGACTCCCCCAACTCAGTGAGCTGGGTTAATATTTTAGTTCTCACACAAAAAATATTATGGAGTCCAACATGCACAATATAATCACAGGTGTTGATTTAGCGAAAGAAGAAATTCAGGTTTGCGTTTGTAAACGCAACAAGGTGCAGTCTAATCAGGCGATGACACCGATAGAATTTGGTTCTTGGCTAGCGTCGTCAAAACCAATGACAATTGTTTTTGAAGCATGTAGTACATCAAACTACTGGAAGCAAAAAGCGTTGGAATATGGGCATGATGCTCGATTAATTTCAGCAAAATTGGTTGCTAGTGTTAGGCAAAATCAGAAAACAGATAAAAACGACGCCTTAGCGGTTGCGCAAGCTGCTCAACTCACCGATGTTTCGTTTATTAACGGCAAATCAAAAGAGCAGCAAGAGCTACAAACCTTGGTTCGTCTGCGAGAGTTGGCCGTTAAGCATAAAGTCGCAATGCAGCAACAAATTAAATCTTTATTGCTAGAGTTTAATATCCGAATCTCGCCTAGTCAGGGAGGGTTAAGTGGCGTTGTTGAAGGCGTACTGGAAGATGCTGAAAATGGCTTTTCCATGGTTTTTAGGCAAGCTCTCAGTACTAGCTGGCAACAACTCCAGCGTGGTATTGAGTCGATAAAGCAGTACGATTTATATTTAGAAAAAGCAGCAAACGGCCACGAAATATGTAAATCGCTACAGGCCCTAGAAGGTGTAGGTCCGTTAAACGCTGTGAATCTTTATATGGCACTGGGCTGTGGAGAGATGGGGCAATTTGAAAAAGGTCGCGATGCATCTGCCTGTATTGGTTTAACGCCTATTCAACATTCGTCGGGCGGTAAAGTAAAATTGGGCTCGGTGGGCAAGTACGTTAAAAATAATATGCTACGAAGTTGCTTAGTTAGCGGTGCAATGTCAGCAGTTAATCAGGCGATGAGACGACCAGCAAAAACCAAAAAAGAGATGTGGATCCAGCAGATGGTTGAACGCAGAGGTAAGCGCTGCACAGCGGTCGCGCTAGCAAATAAAACAGTAAGAACGGCATTCGCGATGCTTACAAATGGCACAGAATACAAAGCAGAACTACTCGCTGCTTAATAGAGGTTTTGCCCAACAACAAAAATGCTCAAAAAAGATGAAAATCAGCTTGTTTAGTCAGTGCTTCGCTCAGAGCTTCGAGCTCGTTATCGAGATTTGACAACAAGTTCGCGTAAATATCATAGAGCCTGGGATAGCTTCCCTATTAGAGCTCGTACATAAGCACGCATTTATTCTTTAACTGGCTAATACTGTTGTTGACAAAGGGGGAGTCCACATAAGCGGAGCGACGCTGCACCTCATTTGGGCTGAGCACCAGTGTGCTATCAAACTGCGTGCGCGCTAGGTTAAGTTGCCCACGATCAATAGCCGCCCACCCCATCAGTAAATAGAAGTTTGGCTGGTTTTCTTTCTCTGCTAGGGCTACTAGCTTATTAAATTCTGTATTTGATATTTGTCTGCGAGCTTGGGGTGTTTTTTCTGCAAATATCGCGAGTGGCGATTTAGGTGCGTTGCTTTCAGAACTAGGCTCATTTGATACAAGCTCCTTTTCGCTTGACGCTGTCTGGCGGTCACTCTTCTGTCGACTAGCCCCCTGTTGACTAGCGCCTTGCTTGGCTCGTGACAGATTATTCAGTCGGTCTAGCGCGTTTTGCAGTGGCTTCGATGGCTGCCAGCTAGGATATTGATACCGCAAGCGCCCATACTCGTCGTTTGCGAGAGATTTCTGCCCCTGCTCGATATGAAACCATAGCCCGGTGACATCGGGCTGACTTTCGTCAAAGGCATCAAACCCTAGCTTGCGTTCTTCATACGTAGTTTTAGATTGACCGTGAGCCATGTGAGGGGCCAACGCGGCAAGCATGACTAATTTCAAAAGGGAAAAAAGGAACAATCGGTTATTTATAGTCATGCTTCTTACCCCGATATATCCGAGACGGCCAGCATTGAAAGTAACACCAGACTTGCCGAATAATAGTCAACGTCTCTGTTAATGTCAGGCCAATCAGGTGCGGTGTCATTAACGATGTTATTAACCGCTTGCTCAACCGCACGCATGCCAAGGGTCATTGCATATTCCGCTGGTTTCTCGTCATCTAGTGAAAGAGTTGCTGGCACATAATCTTGTGACCACCATTTTGCGAATGGGCTTAACACATCATTGCGTTCAGCACTGGCTAAAAAAGTGTCAGACCATGCTAAATGCAGAGGAATTCGCACCGCATTGAACCCAAATTCACTGGCAATAACATTGTTTGTTGAAAAACTCCCCTTGTATAAACGCGTCCAATCAGAGGGCAGTTGATGAGATGAGAACCGGGCTTTCTGCACTAGCGATATGCCGCTGGCGAATAATTCCTGCCAAATACTGGGGTATTCAGAGTAGTCAGAAAAGGCCGACAGGGCTGGGAACACCCAGTATGAAAGATTAAACTGAACGCCAACTTCGTTACTACTAAGACTAACGCCATTGCCGCCATTTGTGTCGCTAACGCCATTGCCGTTATCAAAGCCTGATTCCCCGGGTAGTAATAACGTATAGCCATCCCGTGTCACTATTAGCTTTTCTTCTATGGCCTGAATAATTCTGCGTGCTTCGTCTTCATAACTCGGTGTATTCCAGCGTTTTGCTGCCCTAAGCAGTGCCCAAGCAATTAATACATCGCCATCTGACGCATTATTGGGGTCGTCAACACAAGCGGTGTCCTTAGTCGTACAAGGTGTGTAGCGCCAGCTGAACAAACCGTCAGGTCGCTGCAATACGGTTTGGGTCCATTGCCATATGCTATCAAAGGCTACCCGGTCATTAGCATGAGCAGCGAACAACATACCGTAACCTTGTCCCTCAGAGTGAGAGACCTCATCGTTACCGGTGTCCACTATTCTACCGTCGATAACAAAGAGCGCTTTATAAGCGGTAAAACGCTGTTTAAATTGCTTATTATCAGATTGCTTATTATAAGAATCCGTACACGACATCAAAAGCAATGCTAAGCAAAAGACAGCGGCGGCTTTAACTCTTGTTACCATGAGTCTTGTACTTTTTTATTCCGACGTTTAAGCAGTAAGTAAATAAGTAAGCTGATTGAGAAAACCAGAACCACAAAACCAACTAACCAGTACCAGGGGTTGTTGGAAAGCCATAGTCTGAGTTGAAGCCACGCATCGTCAGACTCGCCAATTTCGTAGGTTTCATTCACCTGCATAATAAGAGAAGGTGCGCGGCTGTCGCTCCAAGCAAAGAAATCACCGGCTAGTTGACCCCACATCGATAAGCTCACTAAATCACTCACCCTGTCGTTGAGTAATTCAGAGGTTTGTGCGGCAACGATGAATAATGTGTCGTTACTATTTGGGTTGGCGTGTGCGGTAAGAATAGCCTGCGGCCCTAAGTCGCTTTCCTGTATTGTGTTACCTTCCACTTTCATGGCTTTGAATGACCTATCTTGAGTCAGATTTCTCACCCGATTATGAAGGTTATTTTGAAGTTGATAAGACCAACGCTTCGTCGCCTCTATTGCCGTTGTAAACTCAGACTGTTGCACTTGTGACAGCGAGTCTGGCGTGCCCAATATAATTGCCGAGCCTGCAATCGCGTCCGATGGCATGCTTTCTAACGCCATGTTATTAATAGTCAAATTAAGTAGCGGAGCGTTAGCCACCTGCGCTAATTTTGCACTTATCGTTAGCGCACTATCCATAAAGTCTGAAGACGGAATAATGATAGACGATGCAGGGGCTGACTCAAATCGTGCTAGGGGATAGGCCGTTTCGCCGAATAACGTTAAGCTTGGCTGTACTGCTACGTGTCCCGCATCAGGTAGGTCGATAGCAGAGGTATTCTCCAACTGAAATATTAAATGACTTCCCGCGACTTCATCACACGCGACTCCTGCGAGAGGCGCACGCAGCGTCACATCAAAGTCGATATTGTTTGCTCCGCCTTTTAAGTATCTTGCAGGGACCGATAACTTATAGTTTTTGAACACCTGCCCGTTCGGGTTATCAAGAGCAAGACCATGTACCAATTCATTGTTTACTTTCACATTCATGATAGAGCCAGGTCCATTACCCGCTCCGTACCCGAAATTAAGCAGTAAACCAACGCTGGCATTTTCCGGTACATAAAAATCAGCAGGTAGTAAGAATGAAGCCCGTTTTGAAAAGTCTCCTTCATCTCTAAACCTTGCCGCCGAAATACCTAAATCTTGAAACTCGTAAGCAGTATCTGGTGCTGCGACTAGCTGTTTTTGTAATCGCGTTGCCTCCATACCAGCATGAGACAATACGGTAATTTGAGAAGTTACATTTATCTCATCGTCCATAACTGCCAATGTTTGCGCAGCTTTGTGTACATCGTCAGTGGTATTGCCACTGACAATAAGGCGAAACGTGGAAGGGATAATCACGCGATTACCGATTGAAAATGAAGGCGTTACTTCTGTTTTTAAATAAGGGCCTTTAATACTGTTAACCGTGGTACCGGATAGCACAGGTGAGAGCGAGGAGGCAGTACCTACTATGACATGTAACTGTTGCGTTTGACTCTTAGCTAACGCGTTGCCAGAACGATTATTTTTGGAATTATCCCGTGTATACCATGCTGAGCGCTCATAACGCTGAATATTTTCTTCTGTCCAGCGCTGTCCCTCGTTAGCAGTGTCTAATTCAGGTAATACATATCCCTCATCAAAGGTCTCATGCTTTAGCTCAAGGGGCTGATATTGATTACGTAGCGCAAGTGCCTGACCTACTAATGAAAGAGTACGTTTGCTAATGTCGCCTTCCACATCTGTTGCTGTTATCAACGAGACGTCTCGCAAGCCGCCAATTCCTGGGTTGAAGAAGCCATCTAACTTATCGAATGTGAAAGTATCAACATTATTACTTGAGGTTATTTGCAAGGTTGAATTATACATATTCACCTCGCTCCATAGTTCAGGTGCACTGCCATCTACACACTGATTTGCATAATGCTGACTAACACTGAATGTAAGGGTATTGAAGCCATCTCGCCACAACTTAGCCGGTATGGACACTTCAGAGATAAGTGAGGGACGGTCAGGGTCGAATCGTATTTGACCGATAGTGGCGTTATTAAAACGTACAACAAGCTGAGAACGTTTTTCTATAAGCGCCTTAGAGCTGATTACATCTAATGTAAGCACAGCGTTATCAACGTCGGTAATTGAAGCCAAAGGAATAGCAAAATCGATTGAGTCCGCTTTACCTTCTAGCCGAATAATACTTTCGCCGGCAAAAAAATCGGTGAGACGATAGGTATTTGTTTCAGCATTAACGGTAAATGCTAATAGTAAGCTCAACAACAACATAGGATAGATTTTTATCATTTTTGTTTATTCCTTGGCAGAACTTATTTTGTGACTTATTTTTTTGCCTGCGATATCTAGAGCATGAAGAAAATGCAAAAGAGCAGGTTTTAATCCAACACTCAGTACGTGCTTAGCACCGTACCAGTACGTAATCGCGCGCGTTCTCCTTCGCTGAAATGACATCCATCTACGGCTATCTGCTAATGCAAAGGCAACAACTTCGCTGTGCTCCTCTTCCGTTGAAGGGGAAAACTGCACGCGAAGCAACGACAATTTACTATCGTAGTTTAATACCGTAACAGGCAAGTGAACGTTCTTATTTAATGCCTCGCACCACGTTGTCAGTTTGGCTTGGTCAGAAAATAACGCCCCCTCACCTTTTAACTTCATCCTTGCTCCGCCTATTGAGAGATCCACAAGGTCGCCGACCCAGGCCTGTCCTTTCTGGGTGCTTATTACGACATTGTTGGTAGCGGGTAACCTAGATTGAGATCGCACTTGTTTTCTTTCTAACAACACGCTCAACACCGACATTAACAATAATAGGTTGAATCCGTTCCACAGCATAACAACAACGGTCAACTCTCTACTTAGCGGCTCGGTGATAAATTTATACACCCCAGTGAAAAAAGCAAACAACAATATAAGAATAAGCCAATAAAAGACATTTGCGAGTGGCGACACAAAAGTTTTGTCTAAACTTTCCCCTTTTGGCGTAACCACAAAGGAAGGCTCGCGGGGTTTAATAAACACCTTTATTAGCGCTTTGAGTGTAAAGGCACACTGTAAAATTTCGTATATTTCAGAAACTAAGGGCCATCGCGTTCGTCCAAACAGCATAGTGGAAATCATATACGTCGCGATAACATGAGGAATGGTATAGGCCAGTATTTCCAGCATAGAGGCATGATATACCTGCAGTCCAAACACAAGATAAGCCAAAGGCATGAGCAGAAAAATAATTCGCGCGAAAGGAAATAACCAAAACATGATAGAGCTCATATACCCTACACGCTGATACCACTTAAGCCCCTCGGCTTTAAACGGCTTTTTTAACAAAAGAATCTGCGTCATTCCTTGTGCCCAGCGCATTCGCTGCTGAATGAACGCATCAAACGTTTCGGGTGCCAAACCGCTCACCATTGGTCTGTCTACATAAACCGATTCATAGCCTAATTTATGTAAATCTAACGCGGTTTCTGCGTCTTCTGTAATTGACTCACCAGATATTCCCCCTACCAACTCGAGGTGCGCTCGCCTCATCAGGGCCGCAGAACCACAAAAGAAAGAACTGCCCCAGTAATCGAGACCTTTTTGAATAGTCCCGTAAAACATGTCGTTTTCAGAGGGCATTCTCGTAAAGGCTGAAAAGTAATTTCGTTCAACAGGGTCAGGGTTCGCCATAAAATGCGGAGTTTGCACCAAAAAGACATTTTCGTTTTTCAACATCCAAGGCACGGTTCTATCGAGAAAATCTGATGTAGGCACATGGTCGGCATCTAAAATGACAATAAGGTCACTGCTAGTATTCCCTATAGCACTATTTACATTGCCCGCTTTCGCAAATTCGTTCTTTGCGCGAGTGTGATAGACAATATCGTGTTTTTCACAAAGCGCCTGAAGGTTACTTCGCCGTTTCTTTGCCGTTGCTGCAGCAGTTTCATTACTTGCATTAATTTTTTGATCGGTACCGCCATCGTCCAACAAGTGTATAAATAACTTGTCCTTGGGATAGTCGAGGATTTTAGCCGCGCGAATTGTCACCTCAAGAATATCAAGGTCTTCATTATAGGTGGGGATCATGACGTCCACAGAAGGCAAGCGCTCTGTGTCTATGTCTTTCAAAGTGAGCAGCGGCCTACTAAGAGGAAACGCATTGACAATAGCACCTAAAACGGAGGTGATGCCTGCATAGATTTCGGCAATAAATAATAGCCAAACCGCAATAAGTGAAAAAATGTCGGTATAGGTGAGCGTATACAGTCCTCGCCATAGCAAATAACGAGTGGTTAAGGCAGTGCCCAATACAAGGGCTAAAATTCGAAAGAAATGTTGATGAGGCTGGGTATGTTGGGCTTCTTTGCTACACCAGGAAATTGAAATTAGCACTAGCAGTGACGCGAAGAGTTGTCCGATAGCATCCATTGGCGCTAATAAAATGGCGCCAAGCAGCACAGAGACTAATAATAGAGCGCCTACGTACTGTACTGGGTTCGATACGCTCTCATGTGGCGAGTTGTCCAATATTGCGATCCGCTATGTGTATTTTTGTGACACTCGCATAGTTTGCCCTGTTAATTAGCGTAACTTCACCATTTGACAGTTCAACTTCGTGATTGCTTTTATAAAACATTCTCGAAATGCTATCACGTTGCTCTTGTGCACTTTTCGTTGCAACACACCACGCAGGATACGTCGCAACTCCGCATAAACATATTAGTATAATGCCATAAAAAACAGAAGGGGGTAATGATGGTGCAACAAATAATGAAAACAGCAAGATAGCCATACTTGCCGTAACCAAAATAGCCGTTAATTTACGGTAGCGAGTAATGCTATTGAGTGTGCGCTCCGCGTTTAATAGCATGTGCAACCTGTTCTGCCAAAGCTTTTCGGTCTCTAGTTGTGATTGAACACCAGTAACGCCAGAAGGTAACTCTTGAGTATCTGGCGTGGCACCATCGCTGTGTGAGCGATGTTGACCCTTCGCGAGTTCATATATATTCACAGGCACGCAGTCTGCAAGCTTACGCTCTAATTCGTCGCTAAAATCATTCCTTTGATGTTCACTGCGAAATTTATTTTCTTTGTTCATAACGCATCTCCCCAAAACCTCGAGTGAGTTTACTTCTACCCACTATTAGGAAACATCGCGGCATTTATACTTACTAATTGATAAGAATACGTTTACATACGCAAAAGCGTTATTGAACTTTCGCCTATTGAACTTTAGGATTATTGTATACAAGGAGATAAAAGAAAGTGAACACTCACATTTTAGAATCAAAACAGCACAAAAAAGGGCCACTATTTCAATGAAATAATGGCCCTTTTTGAAGTTTGACGGCTCCGACTTTTAGAGTTATGGGTTACCGCTTTAGCTTACTAATAATGCTGATGAGGTTACTTATGTTAAACACAGTGCCAAAAATACTTCCCACCGAAATGGCATAGAGTAAGCCCAGTGACTCGGCGACGAGAAAGGTTTTTCGTATTTGATGGGTGTCTCTTATTACAATAGAGCCAATGGTAAAAATGAGCGAGGAAGCATAGGCGATAAATATGTTCCAGTGATGCTCAAGCACAAACCATTCGTAGCATAAAAAACCAATATTAATACCAATAAAAGCAAACAGAATAAGGTTACTTCTGTTTTTTATCGCAATGATGTTGCGAACGCTAGCGAGAAGAGTCCCTACCCCTGCAGCCATAGCATCTAGCATAAAGAAATGGGCACTCAAACTTGCTAAAGCAAACGCGGATATCAGCAGATAGCGGTCAACATTATTTTGTCGGTACCCAATGAAATTTAAAACAACAGCAACTGCACCAAATGCTTCGGCAACGACAACCATGATTTTTTCTCTTTTAAAATTTTAGATAAAACGGGCGGCAAAGCACCTTGAACGCAGATGAATACTCACTATTGTGATCGCGTATTGTAAGGGTTGGATACTTCTCCTCAGATTCAGCGACGCTCTCGCTGTCTTCATCATTAGCGCGTTGAGCCTGAAAACGGTAAACGCATAGGTAGGGATCACTTTTGCTGTCGTGTTTTACCACCAAACAACTTGTCACAAATAAGTTAAACGCTAACGCGGCTTGCTCTATTTCGGCCATTCGCTGATAAGGGTAAACGCAGTAAAGACTTCCCCCTGCAGATACGTTATTAGCTGCAAACTGAAAAAGTGCAATCGGCGAAAGTAAGCCAGTTTGTCGAGCACTGTGTCTTGCATCGCTTTGACTAGCAAAGGCATTGGTGGGTTTATTATTGTGCTCAAAATAAGGCGGGTTCGATATAATAATATCAAATTTTGCCTTGGGCTTATAAACCTCTAAGGCCTGGTGGTGCACCGAAATTCGCTTCGACCACTTTGACATCTCAGCATTATCTCTCGCCTGCTGCGCCGCACTTTCATCTACCTCAATCGCCTGTATGTCGGCAGCGTCATCCGTTTTTTGCGCCATCATAAGCGCGAGAATGCCCGTTCCAGTACCGATGTCCAGCACACTTTTGGCCCCATTGGGATTTACCCAACTTCCAAGAATTAGACTATCGGTATTCACCTTCATGGCACACTTATCTTGCGCCACACTGAATTGCTTACAACGGAACATTGTTTAAGAACATAGAAAATGAAACACGGCAGAGATCTTACCTCATCTATTCTATCCCAGCACGCGTGATGGAATAGATAACTAAGAATAAACATTAATTTAGACAAGCATTAGCGCCAGGCCGATATCTTTCTTACCTTTTTAAACCCGCTTTTTGTGTTAATCCACTCTCTATATTTAAATCGCTTTCTATTTTCAACTCACTTACCATTTTTGCAGTGACATCATATTTCTTGCCACATCAATTGGCGCTACGGGACGATATTTTTTAAGCGGCCCTTTCATTATAGATTGCCAAATAGGCGCGGTTTTTTGCGCAACATCTTCAAGTAAGCGAGATTCATCTCTATTCCCTAACAGCAATGACGGCCTGACCGCGGATGCATTTGGCAGCTGTGGCATGCGCATAATGGCATTTTCAAGCTCGCCTTTTACCCTTAGGTAAAAATTACTACTTTTTGCGTCAGCCCCTACAGAAGACACCCAAACAAAGCTATCGGCACGCTGGGCACGGGTAAGCTGAGCCGCAACGTGGATATATTCAAAATCTACACGACGAAATGCTTTTTTCGAACCTGCCTTTTTAAGGGTGGTGCCTAAGCAGCAGTACACATGATTAACGCTAAAGTAACCTTGATAGTCTTGAATATTGTCAAAGTCGATAACCACCGGTCTTAATCGGCTGTGAGGGTCGATGAACATTTGTGAAGACAGAGGCTTACGCACCAAGCATGTCACTTCATCGTAACGCCTGTCCTGTAAAAGCATATTTACGAGCGTTCGTCCGACTAAACCTGTCGCTCCTAGCACCATTGCGGATTTCATACTTTGCACCTTGTATCATGTGATGGTTTCTCTACAATCTAACCTTCGACAGTAAAATATGCAGATAACAATGAAAAAAGCCCTTTTAATTGGAGCCGCTATGCTCTCTACTGCTTTACACGCTGAAACGCTCACTATTGAGCGAATTTTCTCATCACCTTCTTTAGACGGCAGCGCCCCTCGCACACTCAAAGTGTCTCCCGATGGCGCGCGCGTTACGTTCTTAAAAGGAAAGCAAACCGACTACGAACGTCTCGACCTGTGGGAATACCACATCGACAGTGGCGAAACCCGCATGCTGTTCGATTCTAACGACTTACAAAGCGGCGAAGAAGTACTTTCTGATGAAGAGAAAGCCCGTCGCGAGCGCATGCGCCTAAAAGGTAGCGGTATAGTAAGCTACGAATGGTCTGACGATGGTAAAGCTCTGCTCTTCCCTCTTGGCGGTGATGTGTACTATCACAAACTTGGCGAAAAAGGAGCCAAGCAGCTACTCGATACCGATGCATTTGAAACAGACATCAAACTATCTCCTAAAGGTAATTACATTTCTTACGTTCGCGATCAGAACCTCTATGTAAAACATATTGCCTCGGGCAAAGAGATGGCAATTACTAAAGACGGCGGTGGCAACATCAAATTTGGTATGGCCGAGTTTGTTTCCCAAGAGGAAATGGGAAGAATGACCGGGTATTGGTGGGCGCCAGATGAAAGCAAAATTGCGTTTACTAAAGTAGACGAAAGCCCAGTAGACGTTATTACGCGTACTGAGATTTACGCTGATGACATCAAACTGATTGAACAAAGGTACCCTAAAGCGGGTACACCCAACGTGGTTGTAGAACTTGCCATTCAGTCGCTAGACACAAACGAGCGTACGTGGGTAGATTTAGGCGAAGATAAAGACGTGTACTTTGCCAGAGGCCAATGGATGCCGGACAGCACAACATTTACCTACCAATGGCAAACACGCGATCAGCAAAACCTTGAGCTGCGTGCGTACAACACGCAAACAAAAAACCAGCGTGTACTGTTAAATGAAAGCAGTGATACGTGGGTAAACTTGCACGACGACCTGTATTTCCTCAAAGACAAAGGTCAGTTTGTTTGGGCCTCTGAGCGAGATGGATTCAAGCACCTATACCTTTTCGATAATAGCGGCAAAATGGTTAAGCAGCTCACATCGGGAGACTGGGTGGTTGACAGTATTGAAGCCATCGACACGCAAAACGACCGTATTTTCTTTTCTGGCCGCAAAGACACACCGTTGGAAAGTCACATTTATGTCGTTCCTTTTGATGGAAAAGGCACCAGCGATATAGCGCGTATTACTGAATTAGGCGCCTATCATGACGCAACTTTCAGCAGCGATGCTTCTATTTTTATCGACCGTTTCTCTACTGTTAACTCTCCTTTCCAAGTCAGTTTAAACGATGCTTCAGGCAAACGTATTACTTGGCTTGAAGAAAATAAAGTAGAAGAAGGCCATCCTTTGCACGCCTATATGGACAGCTGGACCAAGCCAGAGTTTGGTGATATTCAAACAAAAGACGGTGCAACGCTAAAATACCGTATCTACAAGCCAGAGAGCGCGGTAGAAAACCCGAATAAGAAACTGCCTGTTATCGTGTATTTATATGGTGGCCCTCACGCACAAGTGGTTACCAATAAGTGGGCGGGAAATCGTGGCTTATTGATGCAACACTGGGTTGACCAGGGTTATGTGGTCTTCACGGTAGATAACCGAGGCTCTAACTACCGAGGCAAAGCGTTTGAAGATCCTATTTACAAAAAAATGGGCTTTATCGAGGTTGATGACCAAGTTGCCGGCGTAGAGTATTTACGCACGCTGCCCTTCGTTGATGCTGACAACATTGGTATTCACGGACACAGTTATGGTGGCTACATGACCCTTATGGCCATGTTTAAAGCGGGCGACTATTTCGCTGCAGGTGTATCTGGTGCTCCCGTTACCGACTGGCGTTTATACGACACTCACTACACCGAACGCTACATGGGTAACCCAAACACCGAGAACGATGCTTACACTGCATCTTCTGTCTTTCCATACGCGAAAGACTTAAAAGGCGACCTGCTGATTTACCACGGAATGGCTGATGACAACGTACTATTTACCCACTCCACAATGCTTTATAAGCACTTGCAGGACCTGGCTATCCCGTTTGAAACCATGGACTACCCAGGTAAAAAGCACAGTCTTCGCGGTAAGCAAACTGGTATTCACTTATACAAAACCATTACCAACTTCTTTGAGAGAAACTTGAAGTAAGAAAGGTTTGGAGAAAAGGCTTATGGGAAAAACCTGAGCTACGAAAAAGGGCATAACAATTTTTTGTTATGCCCTTTTTTATTTTGAAAGCGTCTTGGCCGACTAACGACCAGCGTATCTTTTATGCAAACATCTGATTGGCAAGGTTCTTTTGCACTGCCTGAGCCGATGAAGCGCTCAGTTCAATCTCAATAGCATCTGATTTACCCGACAGCCAAATTTTAAGCTCTGCATCGGTGTCAAAGTGCCCTGCTGTTTCAACGATAAACTGGGTGATAGACTTATACGGAATAGAGTGATAATTCACTTTTCGCCCCGTCAGCCCCTGCTTATCAATGATTATTAATCGCTTATTGGTAAACACGCTTAAGTCACGAACCAATTTAAATGCCGATGTAACCGTTTCGTTATCAGCAAGTATTGGAGACAGTTCTTCCTGAACATCTTCAGAACTTGTCTCGCTCGCATTTCCCATTATTGTATCGAATAAACCCATTTTATTTTCCTTTTCAAACTGCTGAGAACTACACAGAGGCAAGCTTCACACGCCATTGAACCCTGTGTGCCAGAGGCTTTGGCTTGTCGAGCGCAAAACCTTGCCCAAAGTCTACATTAAGCTTTTGCAGCACTTGAGCCGTTGCATTGTCTACAACAAACTCGGCGACGGTTTGTTTACCCATGCTGTGAGCAATGTTATTGATGGCAGTTACTGTAGCATGGTCTATTGGATCGTGAACAATATTTCGCACGAAGGAACCATCAATTTTTACGTAGTCTACATCAAGGTTTTTAAGATAGGTAAACGATGACATTCCTGCCCCAAAATCATCTAAGGCAAAGCTACAGCCAATATCTCTGAGTGTGGAAATGAAATGCTTTGCGGCGGCCAAGTTAGTCACGGCTGTAGTTTCCGTTATTTCAAAGCAAACTTTTTCAGCAGGCACCGTGGTTCCCTGCATGCGCTGTACTATTTTTTGTAACGCAATCTCATCACCCAGGGTTATACCCGACAAATTGATGGCGACTTTGCCCACATTATCGAGATGGGCAGGGTTGGCTTCTAGCGTTTTCAATGTGTTATCAACAACCCACAGGTCCACTTTATTCATCAACCCATGGCGCTCGGCAAGGGGAATAAATAACCCCGGGCTAATTAGACCGCTTTCGCTTGCGTTTAACCTCAGCAGGATTTCATAGTGCTGAGGATAATGCGTGCTTACCTCACTAGGTACGGTAAGAGGCATAATGGCTTGGCTATAAAGCTCAAAACCATCGTTTTGTAACGCTTTGTGAAGTGCCTGCAGCACCTTATTTTCGCTGTCGTCGATGGCAAGTTGGGCATCTCCGTCTCGGTAAACAAAATAACGATTACGCCCCAGATGCTTTGCCTTATAGCAGGCATTGTCTGCCGCTTTTATTAATGTCTCTGCACTTTGTGTTTGCGCATTTATTTCGATAACGCCGATACTAGCGCCAACAAAAAATAATTTATCGTCGTACACAAAGCGATAGTTTGAAATGGCAAGTAACAGCTTATCCAACCGTTTTAAAACAGAGTCTAGGCCTTGATCTCTAAAAATAATGCAGAATTCGTCACCACCGATACGAGCCAGTAAATCATCTCCGTTTACATATTGCCTGAACACCGTGGAGACTTCTTTTAACAGCTTATCACCAGCTGGATGACCGCAACTGTCGTTAACTAATTTAAAGCGATCCATATCAATAAAACACATTACACTGCGACGCTGATTCTGACTGTGTGTGTCGCGTATATTGCGCAGCACTGAAGAGGTAGACTCACCCGCTAATTCAGCTGTTTTATTCTCTGCCCTTGTCTCTTTCAGGATATCCCGAAGCTGTGCATTAAAGGCATAGCGGTTGAACAAGCCTGTTAATTGGTCGTGATTTGCTTGGAAGTGCACCTCTTCGTGCAACGCCAACTCTTTGGTGACGTCACGGGCAATCCCCTCTACGGCGGTCAAATCTCCCTTCTCATTTAAAATGGGTGTATCCGAGAACTCAACGACATAGCTTTTGCCACATTGCCCTTGATAATGCACCAAATAGGGTGCGGGCTTTTGACCTCTTGCTATTGCCTCTCTTATCTCAAAAGTTTCATCCGGCACTTGCTGCACATAGCGCATCTCGTGTGCGCAAAACTGCTCTGGCTTGTAGCCTAGTATTTTCTCAACACCGGCACTCACGTAAATAAAACTGTGTTCTGCCGTTTTGGTGTATACAAAATGGCGGTGCATGCCGTCGACTAAGCGGCGATAGCGCTCTTCACTATCCTCCAAGTCTTTCTGCGCTTTAAAGCGCTCGGTCACATCGCGAATAGTTAAGGCAATATTATTCCCTGCATTTACCACCTGAATTTTTATCCACTCTGGCACAATCTTATCGCTTTTAATTGCGACGTAGCCCTCATAGGGAGCACCGTTTTTAGCAACATTTGCCGCTTTTTCGAACTCTTCTGGAATACCTAAAAAACGAGACTGCTCGGCTAAACTCATTTTTTTCATGACATCAACCGCACCTCTGAAAAGGTATTCGCTGTATGAGTTTGCTTCCACCAAGGTGTAGTCGTTCTGCGAGGGCTGATAAATAAGCAATGCATCTAGTGACGCTTCGCTGGCGGTAAGGTAGCGCTGCTGACTCACCGAAAGGTGCACAGCGCCTTTTAGCTGCTTATGAAATACGTAACTCACCAACGCAGACATCAGTAAGCCAATGACAATAATCAGCATGCCTGGATTAAATGGGCTAAATTGAGACTGCATGGAAAGGGTGATATCACGGTCTATGAACTTAAAAGGAGGCAGTGAGACGAGTGTCCCATCATCCACCATTTCACCGCTAGCAAATAGCGTACTGTTGCCGGCTTGTAGCTTAAAGTAAAACTGCGGGCCAACGAGTTCACCAAGCATGACACCTAAAATTGTTTGTACGTCGAAGCCTGCAACAATATAACCATGCTCAGGCTCTTGAGGGCTGATTGCTCGTCCTAACAGAATGTGATGATGTTGCGTGGAGGGAGAATAGAGTATCGCACTATCAAGTGACTCTGATAGCGTTGGAATAGCAAGTCCAAGTGCAGCCATAGGCTCGCCAATAAGGCTATTGTCAATACGAGTTTTAGTACCTGCTTCAGGGGTAGCGACCCACTGAATTGTGCCGGTTTTGTCGATATACGCCAGAGAACTATAACCTCGCTGCATTCCCATTAACGATAATGATTGAGTATTGAACCAGTCAACTGGATTTGGCTCAAAGGTTGGCCAATTTTGCATCAGGTTATAAATTGCTTTTACGCGTTCAGTGGAAAATACTTCTAAGCTGATTTTTACTTGCTCGGCCACCGACTGCGCTTTTGATGCCCTTGCGCTTTGTTCATCCTTTTGAATATAAATACCGGTGGACACGAACAATATAGAAAGTAATAAGAACAACACCGTGGGTAATGCATAAACACGATGGTTTATTCTATCGAACATGACTAAATCTCCGGAAACACAGCCTTTAAGCTTAATAAAGATTTATGAAGCAAATATGAATTGTCTTCGGTAGTATTCAATTCAGTGATTTAACTTTTTTATTATTAATGAGTGGTAGTTATGGGCAAAACGCCAGACTTTGACAGTGTTAAAAAAGCAAGCGCGCGTATCAATGAAGTAGTAAAACGCACGCCTATTGTTGAGTCGACACTGTTAAACTCGTGGATGGGTCATAGAATTCTTTTTAAAGCTGAGTGCTTACAAACCATCGGCGCTTTCAAAATTCGTGGCGCAATGAACTTTCTAGCCAAATTAAAGGAAGAAGGTAGACTGCCTTCAAAGGTTGTAGCCAACAGCTCTGGAAATCACGCACAGGCGGTAGCCTATGCAGCTGCTCACTTTGGTATAAAAGCCACTATTTTTGCCAGTGAAAATATATCCCCAATAAAAGCTGCGGCTACAAAGAGCTACGGCGCAGAATTAAAGCTGTTTGCTACTCGCCATGAGGCAGACATTGCAGTTAAAGAAGCGGCTGAGGGCGCTGATACCTTATGGATACCGCCTTTTAACCATGAAGATATTATTGCCGGACAAGGCACTGCAGCCTTAGAGGCACTTGAAGACGCAGGAGACGTGGACGCAGTCTTTGCGCCCTGTGGTGGTGGCGGCCTCTTAGCGGGTACGCTACTAGCGACACGAGCATTGCAACCCAACGCATTGGTGATTGGCGCAGAGCCCATTGAGGCGAATGACGCTTCCCAGTCGCTGCAGGCAGGTAAAGTTGTGGCTCTTGAGCACGCGCCAGTTACCTTAGCAGACGGTGCAGCCACCCCCAGCGTTGGTGATGTAACGTTTGAGTTACTACAACAACTCGATGATTTTTATGAAGTTGACGAGCTGCAGATTGCATATTGGACCCAATGGCTACACCATCT